>Ga0160452_100281_pt1 | contig 47670 bp, 26 predicted proteins | sample HID1971I_E6MG_FD_108230 | JGI IMG/M metagenome (GOLD analysis project Ga0160452, IMG submission 108230) | Enriched millipede-associated microbial communities from UW Madison campus, WI, USA - HID1971I_E6 MG | ecosystem: Host-associated > Arthropoda: Insects > Digestive system > Unclassified ...
CTAGTCCTGTGCAGCTCCCAGCGCGCGGGGGCGGGGGCGGGTGGTCGTCCGACCGCCGGTTGTACGCCTACATCGACGAGATGGAAGTATCGGCTGACTTTGCGGCGACGAGCGAGACCAAGGAGGCCTACCTTCAATTAATGGAGGTCTCGCTCTCCGCGTACGGCCTGGATCGTGCGGATGCGAGCTGGGGCAGGGACGGCGACGGGAGACCGCACGATATGCAGTCGTACTCCCGCATCGTGTGTGTGCTCGGCGGACTCATCGGCGCAGGACGGCAGGCGAAGCTGCAGCCGCTCTGGGAGCAGATGATGGACGCGGCTTGCCGCCAGCTGCCCCGGATGACCGGGGATCAGATGGCCGACTTCGCGACCAAGGAGCTGCTGCTGGCCTACAAGGCGATGAAGCCCTATGTCGATGTCGGGCAGCGGCAGGAGTGGGCAGACTTGCTCGCCACTGTCGATCCCGAGGTCAACTATGTCCATACGCGGACTGCCGTATCCGACCCTGATCGCCTGCACAATATCAACCTGTACAATATGGCGGGCGAATATTTGCGCCAGACCGAAGGAATGACGGATGCCGCTCCCTATCTGGAGACCCATTGGCCGATTCAAGTAAGCAAATTCGACGACAACGGGATGTATCGCGATCCCGGCTGTCCGCTGCTGTACGATCTGGCGGCTCGCTGCCATATCCAGCTCATGCTCGCTTACGGCTATGAAGGGCTTTATGCGGAGGAGCTGGACCGGCATCTGGAGGCGGGGGGCATGATGACGCTGTTCCTCCAGTCGGCGGCCGGGCATATTCCCTACGGCGGGCGCAGCAGCCAGTTCCAGTTCAACGAGGCGCTGGCCGCTGCCTGCGCGGAGTACGAGGCGTCGCGCCATCAGCGTGCGGGCCGCGTCAAGCTGGCGGGCGCGTTCAAGCGGAGCGCGAGGCTGTCGGCGCAGGCGGTGCGCCGTTGGGTGCTGGAGATGACGCCGCCGCGACATGTCAAGAACGGCTACGCCATCGGTTCCGGTTATGGAGCCGAGCCATACGCCTATTACGACAAGTACATGGTGACGCTCGGCAGCTTCGCGTATATGGCATATCTGTTTGCCGATGACGCGATTGCCGAGCAGCCTTGTCCTGCGGAGGCGGGCGGCTACGTGCTGGCTACCTCGCCTGCCTTCCACCAGATCGTCGCCTCGGCCGGCGGTCAGTCCATCCAGCTCGACCCCGCCGCCGACGGAAGGTATGACGCGACGGGACTGGGACGGTACCATCGCCGCGGGTTGCCCGCCGAGCTGGGACTGTCCTCGCCGCTTAGCGGGCTGCCCGGCTACTCGCTCCCGCACGGCGTCGCGGCCCGGGCGGCAGCGATCGGGCCCGGCTGGGAGCGCCCCGACGGGACGGTCGCCTATCTGGCAGAGCAGGGCGCGGGACTGGAGCATCGCTTGACGGTGCATGCAGAGGAGACGGAGCGCGTCGCCTTCAGCCTCGTCTACTCCGGAGGAGAGCTGCCGGATGGCTACGCTCTGCGGGAGACGTACGCGCTGTCGCCGGAAGGGCTGGACATCGAGACTGTGCTGGAGTTCGATGGAGGAGGAGCGGATGGCGACCGCGCAGGCGAGCTGTTGGCGGTAGGTGAGTCAGTGACGGCAGACGAATCGGCGATGGCAGGTGCAGGCCCAGAGCTTGGCGACTCGGCGAGCGAAGAGCGGGGGGCGGGCGCAGTAACGGAGCTGCATGATGCGATGGGGTCAGAGCAAGGGAGGGCTGGTGCGCCTGGGCCTGGCGACTTGCGGGGAGTGCAGCCGGGAACAGAGCCGCTCGGACTCTGTTACAGGGTGCCGCTCTTCTGTGGCAACGGCGCTGAGGAGAGCGGCATGGCGATCAAGTGCAACGGCGAGGCGGTGCAGGCGACCGTCATCCTGGGCGCTGACCGCTACAGCCTGTCGACGACAGGCCGTCTGGACATCGAGGAGGAGCGCTGCGGCAATCGCAATGGCGAATACCGGCTTGCTGTCATCCGTTCGGATGAGCGAGCGATACGTGTGCGGTTAACGTTATGGCGGGCGGAGGCGGCGGATCGCAGGGCGGGCAGCTAACGGCTGTCCGTTTCCCGTTAACAGGTGTATCTCGCGATCATCTGTTCATATTGTCGATCGCCGAGTCCGTATTCGGGGAACTGTCGAAGCAGGTCGGCGACGAGGCTTGCTTGGCCGCGATGCTGCCGGATATAGCTGACGATGGGACTGCCCTCGCTCATATACGACAAGTACAGGCGGATCGCCTGATATGTCACCGGCATCGCCCTGGCTGTCGGCTGTTGGCGATCGCATAGCACCGACTGATAGAGCTTGGCATAGCCGCGAGGGTCGATCTCGTACGCATCCGCGAGGAAGTCGTCGATCCGTTCCAAAGCCATGCAAAAAAACACATCGCCCTCGTAGCCGATCTGGTCCAGATAAGCCAGTATCGTGATCAGATTGAGCTGACAGAACATATCGTCGCCGAACCACAGGACGATAATATCGAAGCGCTCTTCGAAGAGCGGCCGCAGCGACTCGATGACGATGCGGCGGTATTCCTCCTCCGTCGTCTGAAGGGACTGCACCCTCGCTTGGACAAAGGACGGCGAGAAAATCTCCGAGTCGGTCTCTCCCCAGCACATCGCTTCATTAAAAGGCACGTATGTCGCATTGTCCTTGGTCAGCTTGCCCGCTTTGAATTGCTCCAGCATACAGGTGCCGTTCAGCACATGCAAAATGTTCGCCGGAGCGTGCGCGCCAATCTGCTCCTGCAGCTGTTGGATCTTATCTTGCATGCTATCGATCCCTTGCCGGGGCGTCAGGAGGGGCTTGGGGTACGTCTCCTGGATCGGCGCTTGCGTCTCGCGATACCGACTGGGCGTCATTCCGTATTGTTCGACGAACGCCCGCGAAAAAGCTTCCTGCGAACCGTAACCGAAGGTTAGCGCAATCGATAGAATGCTCATGTCCGTAGCCTTGAGTTGCTCTGCTGCGCGAGTCAGCCGACGCTTGCGGAGATAGCTCTTCATCGTCTCGCCGAACGTCCGGTGGAAGGACACGGAGAAGTGGTACGGGGAGTAGTGGCAGTGCTGCGCAACCTCCTGTAGCGAAAATGTCCTCGTCAAGTTCTCTTCAATATATAACATCGCCTTCTCGATCTCCGTTCGACGCATAAAAGCTTCCACTCCCTTCTTACGATAGGATATCATAAGGAGAGCAAGCTTATATGATCGCAATTGCGATACTAGCGGTGACAAGAGAGGAAGGAATGCGACATGAAAGAAGCTTCGGAGCAACTTGTGGACCTGCTGGGCCAGCCTTATCATCCCCAACAGGTGCAAGCCGTGCTGCAGCCTTTGGGCATCAAGCGGATGCCCAAGCCTAACAGCTATTTTAATGACGACATCATCTGGTCGGCTAAGGCGTCGATCCGTCTGGACATCTATCTGCCGGCCAAGCTCCGGGAGCTGACCGGCAGCGAGTATGAAGACCCGGAGGGATGGAGGATCGGCTCCGTCCACTTCCTTGCCCCGGGAGCGGATGACCGCATCAAAGCGCCCTACGCCGCTCCGCTCCCGGGAGGACTGACGATGGCCTCTGCGCCGGAGCTGGCGATCGAGGCTTACGGCACGCCCCAGCTCGATGAGGACTGCGAGTGGCCGGGCTTTGACGGCCGTATCCTGGCCTGGCGCAAGCCCGGTCTCAATCTCGCCATCGAGTACGAGGCGGGCGAGTCCGGCTACGCAATGCGAAGCTATACCGCTTGCCTGATCGGCTGCATCGGCGCCTGGCGCAGCGATCATCCGGCGATTTTTGCGCCTTGACGGGACAGACTTGGCAAGGAAGTCTGCCCGCTCGTAGTTGCTCTAACGCTCGACACGGCGAGCGTTAGAATCTGGTGGACGGCTGTTTGTGTCCGCGCACCGTCGTTGAGGTAGCTCGCCTCGCTGGGCGACACGCGGGAGCAGGCGCTAGTCGACACCCTGAAATTTAAACGTTACAGAGTGCTAGCTACCTACTCCATGCCTACATGCCTCCATGGGCACCGCAGGGCGGCGGTCCGTTATCCCAGCGTGGCCTGATCGTTAAACGCCACACTTGGACGATCGGTACCGTGCAGCTCGAAGACGACGATCTCATTGTCGCCGCTCCGCAGCAGCGGAGCGGGGAGGTAGAGCGTCCGCTGCGGCCCGCGCTCCCAATACCGGCCCAGGTTGAAGCCATTAACGTAGACGACGCCCTTGGTCCAGCCACTCATGTCGATGAAGGTGTCGGCCGCCTCCTCGATGGTCAGGCAGCCTCGGTAGAAGACCGGCTGCCCGCCGTCCACTCTGCGGTCGCTCTCTCCTCGACCTAGGCGCCCCTGCTCGCCATCATCCCCCCGTGCTGTCCGCTGTTGTCCCTCGGACCAGGTCGCCTGCCCGCTCAACGGCTGGAAGGTCAGCGCCCGCAGATCGGCGAGCGGCAGCGGGCGGATCTCCCAGTCGAACAGGAATTGATTGTCGAGTCGCACGCCTTCCGTGATGCCCTTGCAATCCCGCAGGTAGGGCCCGTAATTTGTGCGCCCCATATTCTCGACCAGGATGGACAGCTGGGCGCCTCCCGCCGGAATCTCCACCTCAAGCGACTGCAGCTCCGGGCGGTCCCGCTCGATGACGCCGAGATACCGCCCGTCCAGATAGACGATAGCGCGGTCGCGCACCTCTTGCAGGTACAGGCTTGCCCTGCCTCGAGGGCCGCTCACCTGCGTCGTATACAGGATGAAGCCGTAGTCCTGGCCGAGCTTCTCCATCGCCACCGGATAGGCCAGCCGCGTCGGCTCGCCGAGCGCGTCGAGCTGCGCGAACAAGTCGGCTTGTCCGGTCATCTGCAGCGTGCCGTAGGAGAGCTTCTTGATCGGCGCAGGCAGCTCAAGCGGCGGCAGATCCACATACCGTGAGATTACCTCGCGCACAGCCGCGTATTTGGCCGTCGGCTCACCCGATTCGCTCAATAGCACATCGTAATCGTAGCTGGTGATCGTCGGGGCATACGGCGGATTGTTGGCGCCGTTGTAATAGCCGAAGTTGGTCCCGCCATGGAACATGTAGAAGTTGACTGACGCGCCCGCCGCCAGCATCTTGTCCAGCACCTGCGCGACATCGGCCGCCTCCCGCGTGTGATGCTGCTCGCCCCAATGATCGAACCAGCCATTCCAGAACTCCATGCACATGAGCGGCTGATCCGGCTGGTATTCCTTGAGCTTGGCAAACGCTTCGACGGGACGGGAGCCGAAGTTGACGGTTTCCAGTACGCCATCGATCATGCCGCCCTGCAGCATGCTGTCCTCCGGGCCATCCGAGGTGAAGAGCAGCACATCGATGCCGCGCGCTTGCAGGCTCGTTTTCAGGTAGTTTAAATACGCTTTATCGTTGCCGTAGCTGCCGTATTCGTTTTCGATCTGGACCGCGATGATCGGCCCGCCATTCGTGCACAAGAGCGGCTGCAGCCTGGGCAGCAGCGCATCGTAGTACCGATCGACCTTGTCGAGGAATGGGCGATGGTAGCAGCGCAGTCGCATATCGGAGTCGGCCAGCAGCCACGCGGGCAGCCCTCCGAACTCCCACTCGGCGCATATATACGGGCTCGGACGCACGATGACGAGCAGCCCGACCTCGGCGGCGATCGCGATGAATTGCTCGATATCGGCCAGCCCCTCAAAGCAGAACTCGCCTTCGCGCGGCTCGTGCACATTCCAGGCCACATAAGTCTCGACCGTATTGAAGCCGCACGCCTTCAGCTTCAGCAGCCGGTCCCGCCAATACTCGGGCACCACGCGGAAGTAATGGATCGCCCCCGAGATGAGCCGGATCGGCTGTCCATTCCATACAAACTGATCTCCTTGCACTTCAAATGTCCCCATCCTCACTTCGCCCCTTAATGTAATAGTTCGTACCTATAAACGTTCCGATCTGCGTTGCGAGGAGAGGGGGCTTCCGATCGCTGTTGTCCCCAGATTTCTTTATTTCTAACCGCTGAGCGGTTGAAATCCGGGGACAAAGGCGAACATTCCATTTCTCCAGCCTCCCTCTCCTCTCCACGCCTCATCGTCCGTTTATTCGGTTTACTCAATTAATCATAGGTCTACGTTCAGACAGAGGCTATATACAAAAGCTCCGTTAAGTTGACCATTTGTCGACATGAGCGCAGGGGGAAATAGACGTAATTGTGGCCGCGAACTATACTATTATAGAAAGAACTGAGTAGAAGGGCGGAGGACGGACAGATGGAGGGCGATATTCGAATCGCAAGCATGACCAATACGCTGCAAATTATCGGCTGCCATGTCGGAGCGCGGGAACAGGACTGGTCCTTCCCGTCCCATCATCACCCGCTGTTCGAGCTGTTGTATTGCCGGGAAGGGGAGGTGGAGATGACGGTGGAGCAGGAGCGGTTGATGCTGGCGGCGGGGGAGCTGCTGCTGCTGAGGCCGGGGGTCAAGCATGCCTTGCGCAACAATGGTGCGGAGCCGTACCGTTTTATGAACCTGCATTTCAATACCGACGATCAGGAGCTGCGCTCGCATCTCTCGGGCCAGCCCTATGCCTGGATGAAGCAGGAGGCGCTGGCACAGTCGCGCTTGCCGGAGAGCTTGCGGCAGATGGTGGACCTGCTCCAGCTCGAATCGCAGACGACGGAGTCGGGCACGATCGGTGAGGATGCGCAGGCGCTGCCGCTTGACGGCTGGAGCAAGCTGATGCTGCAGAGTCTCGTGCTGCAGATGATCGGCGAGGCTGCAATGCTAATGCAGCGCGGAGCCGGAGCGGAGCGTCGCAGCGATGTCGCGCGCTACAGCTCCGCCACGGAGGTGGAGCTGGCGCATGCCGTCGAGTCGTTGATCCGCGACACCCCCTACACCCGCCATACGATAGCCGAAGTAGCCCGCCATCTGAGTGTGAGTCGCAGCCAATGCTATAAGGTGTTTACCAAGGTCTACGGGATGTCGCCGCGCCAATATCTGTCCGAGCTTACGCTAAGTCAGGCCAAGCAGCATCTGCTCGACAACCGGCTGACGATCGACGAGATCGCGGAGACAATGGGCTTCTCCTCGACGAGCCATTTCTCCCGGCAGTTCAAGCGCTGGACCGGGATCGCCCCGACCCAGTATCGTCCCCGCATCCATCTGGGCGTTTCGACGGGCGGGGCTAGGGATAAGGGCTGATCGGCTTTGCGGGAAGCTGGAGACTTTTCGTCCAACCAGAGCCCGGTTCGTGCACAAGCGTGCGCGGACCGGGCTCTTACTCGTACCTTCGATCATGTGTTCATATTGTCCGTGACCCCCTTCCATTTCTATGCCAGATCCTTGAGATTCCAGAGTTATACATATCCGTAAAACTTCATATATAAATACCATCGGAATATTATCGACAGTAGTTTTAGGGTGGGGGGGGATGAAGATACGACGCAAACGCTTGAAACGGTATAGGCATGTGAAGGCGATATCGCGAGCTGTCCGTGCAAAGAGCAGGAAAGCAGGGGCTAAGAAACGTCTATGCAACAAAATAAAACGGCGGCGCTCTCCGGTCGGTAGCCTGAAATACAGTGTAGCTATTGGTCCTCGAGGCAAAAGGTTCCTGCAGCGGTTAATCGGCCCGGCAGGGGCGGCAGGCCGTCAAGGCCCTGAAGGCCCGCAGGGACTCCGGGGCCCTCAAGGCCCTCAAGGTCCTCAAGGTCCGCACGGCCCCCAGGGCCCTCAGGGACCCCAAGGATCTCAAGGTCCTCAAGGGATCGCAGTGGTTGGACCGGCGGGTCCTCAAGGAACGATAGGTCCAAGTGGACCCGCAGGTTCAACAGGTCCAACAGGTCCGACGGGTCCAACAGGTCCAACAGGTCCGAGCGGCCCGGCGGGTTCAACGGGGACGAGTGGACTGACAGGTCCGACAGGTCCAAGCGGACCGACGGGTCCAGCGGGTCAGAGCGGACTGACGGGCCCAGCAGGACCGCAGGGCGATATCGGAGCAGATGGCCCCACTGGGCCGCAAGGCTTTATCGGCCCGGCTGGCTCTACCGGCCCGACCGGTGCGCTGGGTCCGACGGGGTTCCTTGGCCCGACAGGGCCGCTAGGTCAGCAAGGGCCGACGGGAGCGCTGGGTCCGACAGGACAGCTAGGTCCCACTGGCGAGCTCGGACAGCAGGGACCGACGGGCGTGCTCGGCCCGACGGGGCCAGGCGGACCGACGGGCCCGACAGGGCCGCTTGGCCCGACAGGAGCGCAGGGCAATGTCGGCGCGTTGGGGCCGACAGGCAACGTAGGAGCCGTGGGCCCCACCGGCGCGCTGGGTCCGACAGGCAGTAACGGTCCCACGGGACCTACAGGTCCTGCCGGCCCGACAGGGCCCCAAGGCTTGGCGGGCCCGACCGGTACGACGGGCCCGCTGGGGCCCGCTGGTCCGACCGGCCCGCAGGGTCTGATCGGCGCGAATGGCGCAGCCGGCCCGACCGGGGCTGCTGGAACGGATGGCGTGACAGGGCCCACTGGCGATACTGGCCCGACGGGTCTGAGCGGCCCGACGGGACCGACGGGACCTGCGGGCGGCCCGACCGGCCCGACCGGTCCGACGGGTCCGACAGGTCCATCTGACGGTCCGACGGGTGCGACCGGTCCGACCGGCGATACCGGAGCGACGGGCCCGACCGGCCCGACCGGTAGCACGGGACCGCAAGGCCCGACCGGGCCGACGGGGATTCAAGGCCCGCTCGGTCCAACAGGCCCGACCGGCCCGACCGGCCCGACCGGTCCGACAGGCGCGGATGGTCCGACGGGGCCGCAAGGGTTGATCGGTCCGACCGGGCCGACAGGTCCGCTCGGTCCCGAGGGCCCTACGGGAGCGCAAGGCCCGACAGGTCCGCTCGGTCCGACGGGTCCGACCGGCCCGCAAGGCCCGACAGGCGCTTTGGGGCCGACGGGGCTGCAGGGCCCGACGGGTCCGACCGGCGACCAGGGTCCAACCGGCGCCTTGGGCCCGACCGGCCCGCAAGGCAGTATCGGTCCGACCGGCCCGCAAGGGGCGACCGGCCCGCAAGGCCCGACAGGCCAGCTCGGCCCGACGGGTCCAACAGGACCTCAGGGCGATGTCGGCCCGCAAGGGGCGACCGGTCCATTGGGTCCGACCGGCCCGCAAGGCGCGATAGGTCCTAGTGGTCCGACCGGTCCGACAGGACCTCTGGGAGCCACGGGTCCGACCGGCCCGACCGGTCCGACAGGACCTCTGGGAGCCACGGGTCCGACCGGCCCGATCGGTCCGACAGGACCTCTGGGAGCGACAGGTCCGACCGGCCCGACGGGTCCGACCGGTCCGCAGGGCGCGACGGGTTCGACGGGACCTGCTCCGACGACGACGACCAAAGCGATACTGTTCGGAGGAGCCAATGCCGGATTTCAACGGGTTTCCGGCTCTCCGGGCTCGCTGTCCAACGTAATCCCGTTTACCGCCGAAGGCAGCGGCAGTGTGGTTGGCTTCTCAGCATCGATCAACATTAACAACTTGTCAGTCGGGAGCTATCTATTCCAGATCTGCAGCAATGTTGCCAACAATGCAGCTTCGCCGCTTCCGGCCAATATCCTGTCGACGATCACGCTGACGGTTACAGCATCCATTACCGGGACAATTGTTTTTTCGAGCCTCAGGACTGATGTCGGACCGCAACCCGTATTCGTATTTAACCCTACCCGAGCGGCAGCGCCTGCAACGGTTACCTGGGTTAGCAATATTCCCGGGACGCCGGTCATCAGAGACGACGCGATATCTTTATATTCGAACCCTTCTACAACGCAGAGTGCGGTGTACTCCGTCTTCATCGCAACCAATGTCTAGCGTTCGCTGCACATTCGGCCGCTTATTAAAATTCGAGATCTGGAGGGCCTATGATTACGATCAGCCTGTGTATCATCGTTAAGGATGCAGCCGATACCATCGAGGCATGCCTGTCTTCGGTAAGGGATCTCGTCGACGAGATCATCATTGTCGATACGGGGTCGACGGATTCGACCAAGCAGATTGTTCGATCCTTCACAGACCGGGTGTACGATTTTGATTGGATCCACGACTTTGCGGCGGCGCGGAACGAATCGTTCCGCCACGCCGGGCAATCCCATATTATGTGGCTGGATGCCGATGATGTACTGCTCGAGGAGGATCGGGCCAAGTTGAAGGAACTAAAACAAACGCTAGCTCCCGAAGTGGATTCGGTGACGATGAGTTATCATTACGCGTTCGATGAATTCGGGAATGTGACGGTTCGCCTCCGTCGAAATCGACTGGTTAGACGGGATAGAAACTTCCTCTGGTACGGTGCTGTACATGAATATCTGGATGTCCGCGGGAACATCATCGACAGCGATATCGCGGTTACGCATCGACGGGTTCATCAGCACAGTGGGCGTAATCTCGCAATCTTCAAGCGTCGATTGGACAAAGGAGAGACATTATCTCCGCGCGACCAATATTATTATGCCAACGAGCTAATGGATAACGGAATGGAGGAGCAAGCAGCCATGGCCTATCGCGGGCTGCTTGCTAGCGGCGAAGGCTGGAGCGAGGACCTGTTGTCTGCTTGCGGCAGACTGGCGGACATTTACGAGCGGAGAGGCGATCATGAACAAGCGATAGGATGGGCGTTGCGGTCATTTGATTACGGCGCTCCAAGAGCCGAATTTTGCTGTCGTCTCGGCTATCGCTTCTTACAGGAGGATAAGCTGCGGCAGGCCGTATTCTGGTACACGCTGGCCACGGAGCTTCAGCGGCCCGACACCCAGTGGGGATTTTTCAACGATGCATGCTGGACCTGGCTTCCACACCTTCAATTATGCATCTGCTATTATCGGTTAGGCGATTTCGAAGCGTCTTATCGCCACAATGAGCTGGCGCGCGCTTATCGGCCGGGAGACGCGAACATTCTATCCAACAAAACGCTCTTGGAAGGGGTGCTTCGCCATGGCTAACGGAAATCCGGTTGTTCGCAAACGCATCGTACAGGTGGCCCCCGATTTCTATCCGGTCCCTCCCCGATTGTACGGAGGAATCGAGCGAATGGTGCATGAACTGACGGAAGCGCTGGTGTCGCAAGGCTATGAGGTCATCCTGTATGCACGTCCAGGCAGTCAGACCCGTGCCAGGTTAATGGCCTACGAGCATGAAGGCTCGAATCCTCAGGCCATCGCCGAGTTTGTCGAGCGGACGCTTCCTGCCGACACGGACATCATCCACGACCATACGCATCAGTCGGTTATCGGCAGGAAGACGCTTGGCATCCCCACAGTTTGCTCGATCCACGATAATCTTAACAACCCGGTCGCTAACCCTGTATACCTGAGCCGCAGATCGCTTGAACAGATCGGGAGAGGCGTCGGTAGCTACGTATATAACGGCATCGATGTGGAGGCCTATCCCTTTCAGGAAGCCAAAGAGCCGTATCTGTTGTTTTTAGGCGTATTGAACTGGCATAAGGGGATTAACCACGCTATCGATGTCGCGGTTGCGACAGGCAAAAAGCTCGTCATCGCAGGCCCGGTCTTTAATCAGGATTATTTCAAGCAAGAGATCGAGCCTCGTATCAGAGACAACGCTACTATCGAGTATGTCGGAGAGGTTGGAGGAGAGCAACGGCTGGATTTATTGAAGCATGCGGAGTGCCTGCTATTTCCTACATCGTGGGAGGAGCCGTTCGGGCTTGTCATGATCGAGGCTATGGCATGCGGAACGCCTGTTCTTGCGCTTGGCAACGGCGCTGTTAGGGAGGTGCTGGATCGTTACCCCCATCTCGTATGTGATTCGGTCGAGGATATGTGCGCCCAAGCGGCCCACGCCCGCTACCCTGCGCCACGAGAGCTGCGCGACTATGTGCGCGAGCATTTCTCGGCGGATCTGATGGTGAGCCGGTATATAGATCTGTATAGCGAGCTATGGGCCTCCCGGCCAACAGCCCCCATGCCAGCGACAGCCTCACGGGTGACTGATGGCAAGGCAGGCCATACAGGCAATTGGCGGCGAGTTGTCGAATCGTGCGTGCAGGCAGGCCGTTATGAAGAGGCCATTAACGTGTGTGAAAAGATACTGGGTTCCTCTGATGTTACATGCGAAGCAAAAGCCTTGGCTTGCGAGAAAGCTGCCGACAGCTGCTATCGGATGGAGGACTTCGTTCGAGAGAGGGCCTATGCGACGAAATCGTTTGCCTACGATAACCCGCGCGCCGAAATATGCTGCCGGCTCGGCTATCAGCATCTTCAGCGCAATGAGCTTGAAGATGCGGTGTTTTGGTACGAGCTTGCCAGTCGCCTTCCCAAGCCGGATCACTACGATTGGCGAGCCTATGAGGCTTGCTGGACGTGGCTTCCTCAAGTGCAGTTATGCATCTGTCAATACCGTCTAGGTCATTATGACGCTGCTTACCGCCACAATGAGAAAGCTCTTGAGATGAATCCGAACAATGAGTATGCGAGAAATAATAAAACGTTGCTTGAACCGCTGATTGACGCCAGTGCTGCTGCAAAGGAGCGTGAAATTCCTCTTCTTAATGCGCGCGGCGGGACGTTTTCTATGGAGCTTAAGCTGCCTGGTTTTATAGAAGAAACGATCGAAAGGGAAGGCGGTTGGGAGCCGCAGTTGGCGCAGTTTCTTAGTCATTTTACCGATAATGGGAGCCTGTTTCTGGATATCGGGGCCAATATCGGTTATCACGCCTTGTATCTGGCAAGCATGTTTCCCGATCTGACTTGCCTGGCTTTCGAGCCGCATCCGGATATTTTCCGGCAGCTTGAACGCAATGCAAGGTTGAATGATTTCGGCCAAAAATTTGCCATTCGCGAAGTGGCCATAGGCGATGCCAACGGCCGCACGTCATTTTATATGCAGACGGAAGACTGTTATAATCGCGGCATGTCGGCCATAGCGCATTACACGAATTTGGGTCACGCCTACCGGGTTATTGAAGTGGAGCAAGCGACGCTCGACAGCATGCTGTCGGATGAGCAAAAATCCCGTGTCAGCGTTATGAAGATCGACACCCAAGGAAACGAAAGACAGGTACTGCTCGGGGCGCGTGACATCATTCGGCATTCGCAACCGATCGTCGCCCTTGAACTCCATGATGACTCGAGGCTGTCTCTTCATGAACTGATGCCGTTGCTCGAAGGATACCGAATCTACAAAATTCAGCCCTGGACTGGTGAGCTTAGAAGTATGAACGAAGAAGACCCCTCCGGGTTCCAGAATGATTATGTGTGTATTTCGGAAAAACGATTCCCAAGCTTTGAGGCGCTGCTATGCGGCTGGCCTGCGATGAAACGGGCGTCTGGCTGAAGGACATAGGAGAAGAACAACCTTCAGAGCATCCGCCGCATCCTCGCCGTTCCCGAGTTACCCGACAATTGGCGGCTGACCTTCCACAAGCGCCTGGCCGGGAGCGAGCCCGACACGCGGGAGAGGCTGACCGGGCAGACGTAGGGCGGCTGCTGCGGCGAGTCTATCGAGGAGGTCAGATAACCGTAGCCATCCTGCTCCATCTCGCCCGTCTATGGCAGGCTGCTCGTGCTGCGCTACGCTGGAACGTTGCTTGCAGCGGGGCAAAGCTTTAGCTTGCACGGGGCTGCAGGTCCGGCAGCTTGTAGCGTCCCGCCGAACGGATATTGACGTCGACCTCGAGGCTCTCGATGGAATCCTCCTTCAGTACGAAGCGTTGTCCGTTCGAGGTTAGCTTGCGCCATGCTGCGGGCTGCTGGCGGTATAGCGTATGGCCTAATCTAAATACATCGGCATGGATGGCCAGACCATGTCGATATGTACGAAGGATGCTGTCCTTGACAATTTTGTTAGCCAACTGCTCTACTTCCGATGTATGCAACGGCCTATCCAGCTCGAGCAAGGTTCCGGTAAGGCTCACCTTGATGCGGAACTTCATCCTGTCGTCCTGGATGAAGGGCTGAATGTTGAACCTGGGCTTGTTTAATTGCACGGATGCGTTGGCATACTGATTGGCCAACAGCATGGGGGCGGTAACCGTATGCTTGTTCAGCCATTGGTATCCGTACAGTTGATCCAGCGAAAGCCAACCGTCCCATTGTTCCCCTGTCAGGAAGAAAGCGCCGTCTACGACGAGCAGTGCATGCGGCTTGCCGTTTTCTTTCCACCGGGTATCATCCAGAGTCAGTGTCGGCATATAAGTGGTCATGCCAGGTTCGCGTGTCTCGGACATAAAGCGGAGCAAGGTCTGGGGCGGCAGGATCGAATGCTGAATATACGAGCCCTCCGGCTCATGCAGGATCGAAACGAGCGGCGTTTGCTTGAAGAAAGGGGTCGCCAGCAACAGATCCTCGAGATTTTCTTTGGTTCCGTAATACCACACCTGACTGCGTGAATCGTGATATCGGTTAATCGTCTCGAATATCTGCATGTCCCGGTTTTTCAGTACCCGATCGGATAAAATAAACGCGGTCGTGTGACCCCAGGAGACCGTTTGCTGGGAGGAATTGAAAAAGGAGCTGAAGGCCACATTCAATGTTTTTCCTGACCCCTTGCCAACCCAAACTCCAGGCTCGCCGCTCTTCACGCCTGCTGCATCGGAGCTCGCGATGGCAGAGAAGTCAAGCGTTTGTGCATAAACCACATATTCTCCGTCGATATAATCTATGCCGCAGGCTGTAATATAATTGATATATTGCACCTCTTTTACATCCCAGCATCCGGCCAGGGGGAGGAGAGCCAGCAGCAGCAGCGCTGCTTTGCCAAGAGCTTGCAGCCATGAGACGATACGCCGATTATGCTGGCTCACGATTCGCTCTCTCCTTTGTCGGGTTCTTTGGTCTGCAATGCCTCAGGGCGTCGTTTGTATGCGTTTCTTGGCAGCTTGAGGATGGCCTTGGGCAAGTCGCGCAGATTGAGCGGTGAGATGGGGGACAGATAGGGCAGACCAAAGGAGTGCATGCTGGCCAGATAGACGAGCAGGAGCAGAAAGCTCATGAAAAAGCCAAATAACCCGATCGAGGCGGAGATAAAAAACACTGTGAATCTTAGCGTGGCAAGTATGCCTCCCAAGGTTTGATTGCCAATCGTGGAGGAAGCGACGATCGTAATGGCCGTGACAACGACCATCGTTGGGGAGATTAAGCCTGCGCGAATCGCTGCATCGCCGATGATCAAGCCGCCAACGACGGTTAAGGTTTGGCCGATGGACGAGGGCAAGCGCGCACCGGCTTCGCGGAAAATCTCCATCAGAATAAGGATGAACAGCATCTCCTGAGTTGCCGAGAAAGGCAATCCCAATCTCGAGTTTGTAATGGTGGCCAGCAGCGGGAACGGCAGTTGGTCTTGGTGAAAATTATTGAGCGAAATGAAAAAGCCCGGCAGGAAGATCGAAATAAAAAAACCGAGCAGGCGCAATAATCTCCCAAAGGCGACAGAAAGGTAAGGGAAATGAGCGTCCTCCGGGCTTTTCAACAGCAATGGGAGCGTAGCGGGAGCGATCGAAGCCGTAGGATTGCCATCCAGCATGATAACGAATCGGCCATCAATCAGACATTGCGAAACAAAATCCGGGCGACCGGAATGGGCGAGCAACGGAAATAGCCCGATGTAGGAAGTATTAAGCACATCCTCGAGATGAGCCAGGGTGAGAACCGATTCGAGTGAAATGGCATTCAGGCGGCTTCGTATGTCCTCAATCACCTCGTCTTGCGTAACGTCTTTCAGAAATAGCAGCGCGGTCTTGGTCCGGGATCGGGTCCCGAGCTCCCAGAACTCGCAAGCAAGGGTCGTCGAAGGAATCCGTCGGCGAATTAAAGCCAGATTCTGTTCGATATTTTCCGTAAACCCATCCTTGGGGCCTCTTATGGATACTTCTATATTGGACTCCTCAGGATATCTACCCGGGATGTTGGCGATATCAAATAAATACATTTTTCCGATGGCCTCGAAATAGAGAAGGAGATTGCCGGAAAAGACAAGCGTGCTGATCGAAGCTTCATCGTGCTGCTCGGGCAGAAGCGGTATGAGCTCAATTGGCAGCAGAGGGATCGCTTCATCGATCCGAAGCGTCGTTGCCTGCAATGGCGGCAACACCAGTTGTGTAATTTTGACCTTGTCGACCATGCCGTCGGAGTAGATCAGCAAGACTTCGCTTCGCACTTCCTCTTTGCCGACTTGGTGAGTCATGAGCTTGACATCCCCGCAGTCGGCGAACCATTCGCGCAGCATCGCCTCATTGACCGGATAAGTTGCAGTACTCATAAGGATCTATCCTTTCTGTGACGGAAGATGATGATTACTCCGAGCAGCAAGGTGAACGATAAGGACACGCCAAGGACAAAGGGGAATTGCAACTGCTGCACCATAATCTCTATTGCGGCCCGAGTTGCACCGAAGGCAGTGATGATCAGCAAAAAGGTGCCGATCAGTAACGTGGCGATCAGCCTGGGCTTCAACATTTGCAGGTTCCAGAGCTCCAGACAGAGATAGATCGAAAGAGCGATCCGGACATAAGCGCCGCTTAACCATTGGAAAATGCTGAGGAAATCAACATGCTCGATGAATCGACCGACCTTCAAGAGTCGCCACTGTTCATAGGCCGGATCTCGTTGAAGGGCGGCTTCGATTGGACCGAATTCGGTAATGGCGCCTATCGTTGGACCGATGATCAGCCCCGTGAGCAGGAAGCCCAGTAGCAGGAGCTGCCAGTAGCGGATCTGACCTTTCACCCGGTGATGAATAACGAGGATGATCCATAGCTCGAGCAGCCCCCCTGCGACATGGAGCATCCCATGCCAGACCGGAGATATGCCATACTCCAGGATGGGGAACAGATAGGTGTACTCTTTGTACTTCTGATTGGAGAAGGAGACAAAGTAGCCGAGCAGGCTAACCATAGGCAGCAGCACGCCAGAGGTAATGGCCAATGTCCCGATGCCCAGCACAGAGACGGCGCCGCTAACAAGAAGACACATCGCCGCGATGACGATCATCGGCGTCGCTTGCAGATAAGTCGTGTTCGTCCAGTTCACCGTATCAAACAGCGTAGTTATACCCATGAATAGGGTGACGATAGATAACAGAATACGAATCGTCCAGGACAGCGGTCTGCCAACGGATCTGTCCAGCCATACGTTAAGGGAGAGGGGAGAGATTCGCTTGAGGATGAAATAAACAAGAGCGAGCCATATCGCCAGAATCGGAAAGAAGAGAATCGGCACAATCCAGGCATCCCGCTCTGAGGCTCCGAGGAGCATGGGGATGACCATGACATGATTCATCATGCCCAGACTAAGCAGGATAATGAAGAAGAGGGATATCATATGAATGGGCCGGGAATTATTCAAAGCGCAGGAGCCTCCAGTACAAAACAGGTTTAATTTGGAGTATGCGCATTTATCAGGAATTTACTCTTAACTTTAGAAGCCCCCTTCTTAAACGGCTGAATGCGTTCAAGAAGGGGGCTTGGAGTTCGCAAGCGGTATGGCCGATTCGCTAGACCATGATCACCCGGGAGACGGTACTGCGTGACTAGTAGTCAGACTGCCGGGCGGCGCTACTTCTTCAGATGATAAGGCACCGTCGTCACGATAACATCGCTATGGAATAGCAGATGCGCGCGGATCAGCAAGCTCGACTGGTTGTGCAGGATGTTGTGCCAGCCTTTCTTGGGGATGAACTGCGGGATGACGACGGTCACCTTATGATTGGACGCCTCGGCTTTGCGCTGCACTGTCTCGATGAACTTGTTGAGCGGCTGGATGATGCTGCGATACGGCGTATACAGCGTCACCAGGCGGACGTCGGGCTGCCACTTGTTCCATTTCTCCTCGAACAACGCCTCCTCTTCCCGGTCGAACGGCACATACACCGCGATGATCTGTTGGGCGGACAGCGACTTCGCGTAGTTGAGCGAATTCATCACGACATGGGTGATACCGGCGACCGGGACGATGATCACATTACCCTCGATAGGCACCGCCTCGACGCTTGCCGTCACGCGCAGTTGATCGGCGACTGCCTCGTAATGCTTGCGGATCCGGTGAAATACGAGCAGCAGCAGCGGCAGGAAGATGAACACCGGCCACACCTCGGAGAACTTCGTGAAGAAGAACACCAGCGTAACCGTAAAGCTGATGATCGCCCCGATCGTGTTGATGAGCAGCTTGGGTCGCCATCCGGCCGGTCGCTGACGGATCCAGCGGACCATCATCCCCGTCTGGGACAGCGTGAAGGGGATGAATACCCCGACTGCATACAGCGGGATCAGGCGATCCGTCTTGCCGTCGAAGATGATCAGCAGCAGGATGGAGAGGACGGCCAGGATGATGATGCCGTTGGAATAACCGAGCCGGTCGCCTCGCATCGTGAACATGCGCGGGATAAACTTGTCCTTGGCCAGATTGACCGCCAGCAGCGGGAAGGCCGAGTAGCCGGTATTGGCAGCCAGGATCAGGATGAGCGCGGTCGTGCCCTGGATGAAATAATACACGCCGTTGCGCCCGAAAATATGCTCGGCAATCTGCGAGACGACCGTGGCGTCGGACTTTGGCATCACCCCGTAGTAGTAAGCGAGTACGACGACGCCAGAGAACAAAAAGGCCAAAATGAAGCCCATGATCGTCAACGTTTTGGCTGCGTTGACGGCGGCGGGCTTTTTGAAGTTGGGGATCGCGTTGGAGATGGCCTCGACGCCGGTCAGCGCCGAGCTCCCCGAAGCGAAGGCCCGCAGCAGCAGGAACAGGCTGATGCCGGCGATCGGGGTGCCGACAGGTGTATGCCATTCGGCCGGGACATGGCCCGCCAGGACATTGTACAGGCCTGCGATGATCATGACGACGAGTGACAGCACGAACAAATAGACCGGATAGGCCAATACCGAGGCCGACTCGGTCACGCCGCGCAGATTCAGAATCGTGATGATCGCGATAAACACGATCGAGATCATCAGGTTATGCTCGTACAAGCTGGGAAACGCCGACGTAATCGCATCCGCGCCTGCGGATACGCTGACGGCGACGGTGAGGATATAATCGACGAGCAGCGAGCCGCCGGCGATGAGCCCTGGATAGGTGCCGAGATTTTCTTTGGAGACGACGTAGGCTCCGCCGCCGTGCGGGTAGGCGAAGATAATCTGTCGGTAGGATAGGACGAGCGCGGTCAGCAGCACCAGTACAGCGAGGCCGATCGGGATGGAGTACCAGAAGGCGGCGACGCCGATCGTGATGAGTACGATCAGCATCTGCTCGGGTCCGTACGCCACGGAGGACAGGGCGTCGGAGGACAGGATGGCTAGCGCTTTGGTTTTGCTCAGCTTTTGTTCGCCGATTTCAGTCGATTTCAGAGGTCGCCCGATCAATAATCGCTTCACGAAGGAAAGCATGGGTCTCACCACTCACTTTGCTTGAAGGTTGATATTGCTGCACTGCCATGGCCATGTATCCACGGATTATAGCACAAAATTCGGCGCTGTAAATCATAAGAATTCCTTATGAGCGGATAGCTTTATAACATATAAAAGATAGCCACAACAAGGCGGCGGCAGGATGCATCGATGCATCCTACCGCCGCCTTGTGTAGTTTGGTGTCGCCCGCGACCTGCGAGGGCCCTATTTCAAAATAAGTACAGGAATCTTGGCATGCTGCGCGACATTATGGCTGACGCTGCCGAGGACGAATTCGCGAATACCGCCCATACCGCGGCTGCCAAGGACAATGACATCATTGTCATGTGTGCTGGCATGCTTGAGGATGACTTCGGCGGCTTGGCCCTGCACGAGCTCGACCGTTCCTTCGACGCCGGCTTCGGCAACAATGCTGCGAGCTTCGTTGACCGTCTGCTCTGCCAGATTATACAGCTCCTGATTAAAGGAGGCCGGAACCTGGGCAAAGCCGTCGGCAAGATACAGCCGAGGGAAATCAAAGGCATGCAAGACCTCCAGCTTGGCGCCTGGGGACGCCTTGGCAAGGGCGATGGCCTTCTCGAGTGCCTTGTTGCTTGCTTTGGAGCCGTCATACGCGACTAATATGGATTGAAATAACATCGTCAGCACCTCGTTTAGTATGGGTTGTAACGCTGTTTCTGCCTTATTATAACACAATCGAGATCGTCAGGTTATGCTCGTACAAGCGGGGAAATGCCGATGTAACCGTATTCCCGTCTGTGGATACGCTGTCGCTCGCAGCGAGCTTCCGGTAATAAGTCCCGTTGAGCCGGCGGTCAAGTGAGGTTGATTCTGCAAACAATTATAAATAAGCTTTGCCTATAAATACTCGGAAATTGTCGGTAAACTTTGGGATGCAGGCAGTCTTCAAAAGAGAACCTACGGTCACGGAAGCGATCTACCGAGCGCTCTTGGCCCCGGATTTCAATCCGGGAGCGCTGTAGGCTTTCGGAGCTAGTTCCACCTTTTGAAGACAGCTTAAATATGAACCCAAGGGGATGAACAGCAATGAAAGTCGAACTGGAGTTGTGCAGTCGCGAAGAAAAGTATAGGATCAATAATATCTATCCGCTTTACTTGCATGATCTTTCGGAGATTTGGGAATTCAAAACGAATCGTTATGGTATTTTTGAAGAGGACGAGACACGGACCTTATCGGAGCAAAATCGGGTGTTCGATATATGGTGGGAAAAGCCTGGCGTGCTGTTTCCCTATCTGATCAAGGTCGACGATCTCCCGGCGGGACTTGTCTTCGTGGCGACCGCGCCGTATATTCCGTGTCCGCCAGAGATCGATTATTATTTGAACGAGTTTTTCCTGTTGCGGCTCTATCGCGGCAAAGGGGTTGGCGAGCAGGCGGTGCGTCAGCTATTGGAGCAATTGCCCGGTCGCTGGGAGGTGCAGACGAACCCTACCGCACGGAACGAGCGCGCGCAACGATTTTGGCGCAAGACGCTAGAGGCTTGCACCCATGGCCATTATACCGAGGAGATGGGACATCACCCGACGTATGGAGAGAAAATCTCATTTCGTTTCAGCACCACTTGAGTTGAACGTTTAGGGGGAGCTGCATGCTTCAACTGCGAAAAAATGATGTGAGACGCCGCTTGCTGTATCTGCTCGTCATTGTGATCGTTATGCTGCTCGGATTGGGCTCGCGGCAGTATGCCGAGTATTTGCCGCCCTTTGTTGGCGTGCATTTTGGCGATGCGTTGTGGGCGGCGATGATCTACTTCGGCTTTCGCCTCCTGCGACCGCAGTCCAGCCTGAGGCTCGTTGCGGCGCTCAGCCTGTTGTTCTGCTTCGCCATCGAGCTCAGTCAGCTCTACCAAGCCGAATGGATCAACGACATTCGCTCCACGACGCTTGGCGGTCTCATCCTGGGTCGGGGCTTCCTCGTCGTCGATCTGGTGCGTTATACGGTTGGGATCGCTTGTGCTGCGGTGTTGGACAGGATCGGGCAGGGGCATTGAGGGGCAGCCAACAAAGTAATCGTATAGGAGGGGAAGGACGATGCTGGAGGTAGCGGCAGCGATCATCGAGGATGAGGCCGGACGGGTGCTGATCGCGCGGCGCGCGCCGGGCAAGTCCCAGGCGGGGCTGTGGGAGTTCCCCGGCGGTAAGCTGGAGCCAGGCGAATCGCCCGAGGCGTGCCTGCGTCGGGAGCTGCTGGAGGAAATGGGGATCGAGATCGAGCCCTATGCGTACTTCGGCACGAACGAGCACGCCTACGCCACAGTGACGATTCGCCTGCTCGCCTACAGGGCGAGCTATACGAGCGGCGACATTGTGCTCGTCGATCATGACGCGTATCAGTGGGTGACTCTGCAGGAGCTGTCCGACTATGGATTTGCCCCGGCAGATATCCCCTTCGTGGAGAGACTGGGGTCCATCGGTGTGGGAGCAGAGGGTGAATCATAAGACTGCGAATGATGTGCGATGGAGCTACAGTACTCAGCATACAGCCGGATTCGCTCGGAGCTCCAACGCTCGGAACGTCCCCTCATCGCCGCCCTACATTGACGATCGTGCGGACCCATGTCGGCTCGCTCGTCGCCGCGCGCACCAGACAGTCGGCACAGTCTGCAAAAGCCAACGCCCGAAGCGGCGAGATGCGAGCCGCCGGTCCTGCCGTATAGTCTAGCGTGCCATCGGCAAATTGGAGGACCGAGGCCCGTACAATAACCCACTCGAGCCCGCTCCCCATGACGGAGCGCTCGGCGATCGCTTTATCCCGGATCGCTCGCCAAAAGATACGCCGCATCGTGCCTACAGCAAGCCGATTGCCCCATGAAAGCTCCTTGCCGTCGGTCAGATTGATGCCGCTCTGCATGACCAGTCGGCTCACGCCTGTACGTTGGCAGGCGGCCACGATATTCGACATGCCCTCCGACATGACCGTGCCAGGCGAGAAGTTGGCTGCCATCACCTGCATGCCCGCCTTCAGATTGTCGAGCAAGCCTTGCTTGGCGGCAGAGCCCGCAGTGATGCTGCTCGGAGGACCGATGCAACTGATGACTGCCTCGGCGCCGGAGAGAGCGTCGACCATACTCGCCCCATCATATACATCTCCCCTTCGTATGACGACCCGATCTGCTCCTTTAACTGCCTCAGGTCGGCGAGCGACCGCGATTACGTCATGCCCCGCTTCAAGAGCCCGCTCGATGACTTTCTTTCCTGTGCCGCCTGTTGCTCCGATAACTGCGATTTTCATCACGAGGCCCCCTTTGATTGTGATCCATTATTACACACTCGTATATTAAATAACGATTATGTATAATTGTAATCAGAAATCAAAACGTGACAATTCTTAAATCATGCCGTTCCGTGCATTACTTCACACGTTTTCTCTAATTGTGCAGTTACGGTAAGGAAAGCAGGTGTTATCGGGTGGCGACACTGGATCGAAGAGTACGTAAATCCCAAGCGGCTATCAAGCAGGCGGTCATTGAGCTGATGCACAAGAAGCATTTTGATCAAGTGACGATCCAGGATATATCGGATCGGGCCGATGTCAGCCGAAGAACGATTTATCTACATTACCTGGACAAATATGATCTGCTGGACAAGCTGATCGAAGAGCAGATCGACGAGATGCGGGCGGTATGCGAGCAGGCGGACGGGGACGCGGATTATGAGACGATGGGCGAGGTATGGTTCGCTTATTTCGAGCGCCATCACTTGTTCTTCTCCGCCATGCTGGCGAGTAAAGGCAGCCCGTTTTTCCGCACAAGGTTCCTGGCGTTTTTTCTCGAGGAGCTCAGACGGCCGCGCGACGGCGGGCCGGATAAGGGCAGGGCGGGGATTGATGCAGCCAAGGAGGTCGACGATCAGTTTTTGGGAGCGGCGATCGTCGGGGTTGTAGAATGGTGGTTCAAGCACGAACGACCGTTTTCTCCATCGATTATGGCTCAGCGGCTGGGCGCCCTGCTGGAACGCAATCTTGTGGAATCCAGATTCGTAAAGTAACCCGCAAGGGGCACAAAGGAGGCACAACGTATGCACATCGCATGCTCTACGACGGCAGGGTACAAGCAGGATTTGCCGACGGCTTTGCGAAGCATCCGGGAACATGGATTCACAAGCGTGGACTTGCTCGCTATCGACAGATGGGCGCATATCGATCCGGGCGATCTGGCCGATCAGGGGGAGACGGGAGAGACGCGTATCGCGGAGATGCTCGATCGGTATCAGCTCTCGGCTACTGCGCTTAACATCGGCACCCGCAGCGATCTACACGACCGCTCCGCCGAGGCGATCGCCGACCGGCGCCGCGAGATGAGCGCGATGGTCGGACTGATGCAGCGGCTCGCGATCCCGGTCGCCGTCCTGCAGCCTCGGGGGCGCGATGCGATGCGGCCGCAAGCGGAGGTGCTGCGGGACTGCGCCGCCACCTGGCGGGAGCTGCGCGCGATCGCGGACCAGGGCGGAGTCGCGCTGGCGCTGGAGCTGCATATCTTCAGTCCGGTAGAGATGCTCGATCAGGCGAGAGCGCTCATCGAGCTCGTGCCGGAGCTCCAGGTCGTCTACGACCCGAGTCATCTCGTCATGCAGGGCGTGCCGATCCGCGAGACCGAGTGGCTGCTGGATCGGAGCATCCATGTTCATTTGCGCGATGCCGCCTACGGCCATATGCAGACCCGTCTCGGGCAGGGTGCGGTTGATTTTGAGTGGCTATTCCACGCGTTGCGGCAGCGGGACTACACCGGTCCGGTGTCCATCGAGTATTTGCAGGACGACCATTACGATGTGTTCGAGGATGTGTGTCGGTTGAAGGCGATGGCTGAGCAAGCGCTAATGAGAGGAAGCGGGATATAGCAACTGCGGCAAGAAGCCGATGTAAGCATGATTGGCTAAAGCAGAGGCGCGCCCGGAAGAGCTCGATTCCTTCAGATGCGAGGAAGTGTCTTTTTGTAGAGAGCAGGGGGAGCGAAGACTTTTTACTTGCCAGCGGCAAAATAAATGCTCTACTATGTGAAGATAAAGAATCGCGATCAGGCATTTAGGTCGTGTCTGCACATCGGCTCCAGGGCATCTTACGCTGCCTTTCCGCTAGCGCCATCTGCTACCCTGAGCGTACGCAGACACGCCCAAAGGGCGCAAACCAAGGGGGGACACCATGAAGCTGCTGGCCTACTATCGCACGCGCAAATATTTCGTCCGGCTGCTCGCATCGTTCACGCTGCTCGTCATCTTGCTGTTGTCTATTTTTGGCAGTCTATTGTATGCGTTTACAAGAGACAATACGATGACGCTGCAGCAGGAAATGACGGGCAAGGTGCTGCGGCAGGTCAACTACAATATCGACAACCTCTATGACACGGTCGCCCATCTTACAGTCTCGGCCTTGTCGGATCGGGATATCGAGGCATTGCTGCATACAGCCGAGCTGGACGTTTTTGAGCTGTACAACCGACTGAATAAGCTGGATTACTACAGCAGCACCAATCTGTTCGTCCACTCGCTCATCCTGTACAACGGCAATAACGGCTGTTATTATGTCTCGCCCAAGAGCTCGCCGGTGCAGTGCGAGCCGGGCAGTCCGGCCAATGAGCTGGAGCAGCTGCTGTCGACGCAGCCCGAGGTGCCGGAGCTGAAGCTGATCGCCTTCGAAGCGGAGGAGGCGAATCGTCATCTGCTGTCCATCATCAAGCGGGAGCGCAACAGCGTCATCATGCTCAACGTCAAGCCGGAATGGCTGTTCGACAATATCCATGCGATCAACGGACTGGCCGATCATGCCTTGGGCGAGATCGTCATCGTCGACGAGCAGCAGCGGGTCGTGCCGCTCAATCAGTTCGGCAGCGCCCCCGCCGGCGTCCGAGCGGAATGGCTCGAAGCGGTGCGCAGCGCGCAGGGGCCGGAGGGGTATCTGACGATCGGCGACGGAGCGGATAAAAAGCTGCTCATGTACACGACGTCGAAGGCAACGGGCTGGCGTCTGATCGGCGTGCAGGACTATCGGGAGGTGTTCGGCGGGCTGACCCGCATCGCTACGTACTCGCTACTGCTGCTGGCAGGCTTCATCGCGCTCGCCATCCTCATGTCGAGCTGGATCTCGCTGCGTCTGTACAAGCCGATCAGCAGTATGGTCGCAGCGATCCGGCGCTCGCCGTATCGTCCGGACGATATGGCGCCAGAGGGAGACGAGCTGTCCTCGATCAGTCGCTACAACGAGTCGATGCAGGAGCGGCTGGCCCGGCTGGAGCCGGCTTGGCGCGCCAATGCTTCGCAGGCGAAGGATATATTCGTGCGACGCCTGCTGCTGGAGCCTGAGCCGATGGCGGAGGCGCACTACGTCCAGCTCGTACAGGAGCATGGCGCGGCCCTCGGCCAGCCAGGCGACGTATATCGCGTGCTGCTGCTGCGCGTCTCCCGCGACGAGCTGGCGCGCAGCCGGGCAGAGCGCAGGCTCCTGCAATTCGCGATCGGCAATATCGCGCGCGAGCTGTTCGCCGATGCGGGCGGTCGCGAGACGCTGGCGATCGACGAGGAGATGACCGCCCTGATCGGCTCCGCGAGCGATAGCGAGGCGCTGGAGCGGCAGCGACAGCTCTGGCCGGAGCGGATCGCCCGGCTGCGGGAAGCGCTGACCGACTACTACGCCATCGAGCTGTGCGTCTCGGTCAGCGAGTCCGTGTCTGGCTACCGCTTATTGCATCAGGCCTGGCGCCAGGCACGACAGCAGGCGGAGTACGCGATGCTGCTCGGACCCTCGGCGACGATTACGCCTGAGCTGGTGGCGGCCAACGAAGCCAACGAACAGGCGGCGCTTGACGAGACGCTCGAGCGCAAGTGGCTCGACAGCGTGCGCGGCGGCAAGCTCAAGGCGATCGAAGGCGCGCTGGTCGAGGTGTTCCGGCAGCTGTCCGGCATGCGATGGGACCACATGCATCAGAGCGTCCACTATCTGACGGCGGTCACGATCAAGACGATCAAGGAGGCGAACCCGGAGCGCAACGAAGCCTCTCGGGAGGCGCTGGCCCAGTTCGCCCGGATCGTACCGGAGCAGCAGGCGCTCGATGCCATCTTCTTGCTATACATGGAGCTGTTCCAACAGCTGGCGGAAGCCCGCGATGCGCAGACCGACTCGAGGGGCGGCACCCTGGCGGCGGCGCTGCGCGAGTCGGTCGAGCGGCAGTACGCCGACCCCAATCTGAGCCTGCAGGCGCTGGCTGCCGAGCTGCGGATGAGCCCCGGTCATCTCGGCAAGCTGTTCAAGCAGCATGAGGGCGTATCGATCGCCGACTATATGAATCAGGTGCGGCTGACGCATGCGATGGAGGAGCTGCGGCGCAGCGATGCGCCGGTGGCGCAGATTATGAGCCGCAACGGCTATGTGAGCGAAAGCTACTTTTACAAGGTGTTCAAGGAGAAGACCGGACTGACACCGCGCGAATATCGGATGCGCCATCTCCTCGGACGAGACAGTTGAAGCTGCCAACCGCAAGATCAGGAGGCCGATAGGCGCTCGGTAGCCCTATAGCAAGCGCAAGGCCAGGAGGCTAAAGGCTCTCCGCGGCATTGCGCTTTTTTGCTGCGCACAAGAACGCCGTTTTCTCTCGCAGCAGCAGAGATCCCCGATCCAGCAGGGCCCAATCGCCGATTTATGGAGGAAAAACCGAATCGAGCAGTGGTGAGGAGCCGCTTTTCCATGCCATAATCACGAAGGAAAGGGGGGATAAACTTGTCGAGGCTGCAAAGGGAATGGCGTCATCTCAAAAAGAACAAGACCTTGCTGGCGATGAGCTTGCCGGGGATTGTGTACAAGCTGGTGTTTTTCTATGTGCCGCTGGTGGGGCTGGTCATTGCATTTCAAAAGTATAATTACGATCTCGGTATCTTCGGCAGCGAGTGGGTCGGCTTTCAAAACTTCCGATTTTTCTTCTTGTCCGATCAGGCGCTCCGCGTTACGCGCAACACGCTGTTGTACAATGCGGCGTTTATCGTGACGACGACGGTAGCCGCGCTGGCGCTGGCGGTGATGCTGCGGGAGCTGACGAGACGGTGGTTCAAATTTCAGCAGACCGTCTTGTTTTTGCCATACTTCCTGTCCTGGGTTATCGTCGGCTACATTACGCTGGGGTTCCTGGACTATGAGAATGGAGCGTTGAATACGCTGCTGGCGGCAGCGGGATGGGAGCCGGTCAACTGGTATCAGGATGCGAAATACTGGCCGTTCATCCTGATCCTGCTGCATCTGTGGAAGGCGGTCGGCTTCCAGACGCTGGTCTACTATGCGGGGATCGTCGCGATCGATCCGGGCTATTACGAGGCCGCACGGATGGACGGAGCGACGAAGTGGCAGATGACGCGACACATTACGCTGCCGCTGCTTATTCCGCTGGCGGTGATCCTGTTGATCGTGGCGGTGGGCGGCATCTTCCGCGCGGATTTCGGGTTGTTTTATTTTATTCCCAACGACGTGAGCTTCCTGTATCCGGCGACCGATGTCATCGATACGTATGTGTACCGGATGCTGCGCTCGGTAGGCGATCTGGGCATGTCTACGGCGATCGGTCTGTATCAGTCGGTGGTCGGGCTGGTGCTGGTGCTGGCGACCAATGCGATCATCCGCAGGATCAACGACGAAAATGCGTTATGGTAAGGAGAAGGCTATGAACGATTCAACGGTTCGACAGCCCTGGACGACAGGGCGTATCCTCGTGCATCTATTGTTTGTGCTGGTCGCGGCGGCGGTGATCGTGCCGTTCCTGCTGGTCGTCTCCGTATCGCTTAGCGAGGAGTCGTCGCTGATGAAGCACGGGTATCGCTGGATTCCCGAGACGTTCAGCCTCGATGCGTATCGGGTGCTGCTGGAGGTGCCGCTGCCGCTCATCCGCGCCTACGGGGTGACGATTCTGGTGACGGTGGTCGGGACGGTGCTCGGCTTGCTGCTGACGTCCTTGACGGCGTATACGCTGTCGCGGCGCGAGTTTCGCTATCGACGGCTGCTGACGTTTTTTATCTTTTTTACGATGCTGTTCCAGGCCGGACTGGTGCCTTTCTACATGCTGATGACGCAGGTGCTGCAGCTGCGGGACTCGCTCGCCGCGCTCATCCTGCCGTTGATGATGAATCCGTTTTTTGTCATGATTATGAAGGGATTCCTCTCCAAGATTCCGCATGAGATTATCGAGTCGGTCAAGATGGACGGCGCGGGAGAATGGAAAATCTTCCTGCGCATCATCCTGCCGCTGTCCAAGCCGGCGCTGGTCACGATCGGCCTGATGCTGAGCTTCGCCTACTGGAACGACTGGTGGCATGGGCTGCTGTTTATTGACAATCAACAGTTGGTGCCCTTGCAGCTGCTGTTGTATCGCAATATGAATACGATTGAATTTTTGCGCTCGAGCCAGGCGATGGCGCTAGTGAATCTGGATATGAGCCAGATGCCGAGCGTCTCGGCGCGTATGGCGATGGTCGTGCTGGCGGCCGGGCCGATGATGTTTGTTTTCCCGTTGTTCCAACGGTATTTTGTTGAAGGTCTGACGGTAGGCGCATTGAAGGGATAATCCACAAAAAGGGGATAAGGACTTATGACTGAACGATCACAACGAATGAAAAAACGCGTCTGGCCGGGCGCCTTGCTGTTGGCGCTCCTGCTGCTGCTCTCGGGCTGCGCGGGCGGGGGCAATACGGCGAAGCCATCTGAGGCGTCGGGCGGAGAAGGAACGACGAATCAAGGCAATACGGCGGCCGAAGGCGAGGGAGAGCTGCCGCCGGTCGAGCTGGTATGGTATTACCCGCAGCCTGCCGCCCAATCCGATCTGAAGACGATGGAAAAGGCGCTCAACGAGCGCACACAGGCGGCAATCAACGCGACCGTCAAGCTGAAGCCGATCGACTTTGGCGAATATACGCAGAAGATGAACACAATCGCCGCCTCCGGCGAGAAGTTCGATATTGCCTGGACGTCCAACTGGAACTTCGACTTCGTGCAGAACGTGCATAAGGGCGTATTCATCCCGCTGGATGAGTTGCTCGGTAAGTATGCGCCAGAGCTGCAGGGAGAGCTGCCGAGCTTCCTGTGGGATATGGTCAAGGTGGGCGGCGACATCTACGGCGTGCCCAACTATCAGAGCATCACCGGACGGGAGGGCTTCATCATCCCGACGGCTTACGCCGAGAAGTACGGGCTGCAGCCCGACTCGATCCGCTCCTGGCCGGACATCGAGCCGTTCCTGGAGGCGATCAAGACGGCAGAGCCGGACGTGTGGCCGCTGGCCGTCTCCCGCAGCGGGATGTTCTCGTATCTGATCAACTCGCAGAACATCGATACGCTGCCGATTACGAACAATCCGCCCATCGGCTTTTACCGCGATGCCGAGGGACTGGAGCTGATCAATGTGTACGCTTCGCCGGAGTACCGCATGTACGCGGAGAAGATGTACGAATGGTACGGCAAAAAGTACATCAACCACGACGCCCCGACGCTCAAGTCGACGGATGATCTGACCAATGCGGGCAAAGGCATCGTCTCGTTCTCGCATGGCTTGAATCCCGGCAGCGAGGTCGGCGCCAAAAACAATAAATTCGGCGGCAAGGACATCATCTACGTGCCCCTGACTGAATTCATCATCAGCTCGAATCCCGGCATCGCTACGGTCAATGCGATCAGCAAGACGTCGGCCAACCCGGAGCGCGCGATGATGCTCCTCAATCTGATCAATACCGATGCCGAGCTGTTCAACCTGCTCTCTTACGGCGTCGAGGGGGTTCACTACGACAAGCTGGATGACAAGACGATCCGGATCAACGAGACGGCGGGGTATGCGCCGAAGTCGGCTTGGGTGTTCGGCAACACGTTTAATGGCTACCTCACCGAGGGGCAGGCGCCGGATACCTTCGAGGTGCAAAAGGCGACCAACGAAAGCGCGACGCCGACCCGCATCGTCGGCTTCAAGTTCGATTCGGAGACGGTGACGAGCGAGATCGCCAACTTGCAGACGGTACTCGATGAATACTTGCCGGGACTGAACACCGGTGCGATCGACCCGGGCACCAAGCTGCCGGAATTCCTGGATCGGATGGAGAAGGCAGGCATCCAGAAGGTAATCGAGGAAGCGCAGCGTCAGCTCAATGAATGGCAGGCGGCCAAATGAGCGAGCATACAGCGGCAAGGCAAACGGCAATGACAGGAGACGGCCTCGCCGCCGCCCCTGTCCGCGCGATAGCGGCAGCGGAGGGGGACAGTCTGGGTGTCCTCTCCGCCGACGGCGCAGCCTCAGAGTCTGACAAACGTTGGTATGCCGAGGCGCGGCTGGGGCTGTTCCTGCATTGGGGCATGCTGACGGGCGAGCACGAGCAGGACCCCTTCGGCCCGCAGATGCGCTATCCCTACCGGACGACGGCGCAGTTCGAAGCGGCCGCAGCGGCCGCCGGCTGGCGCGCCGAGCGCTGGATCGACGAGGCGAAGCGGCTGGGAGCGACCTATGTGACGATAGCGGCCTTTCACTGCGAGCTCGGCTATCTGAAGCTATGGCCCTCGCGCATCCCGGGCTCGCCGCACACGCAGCGCGACTTCCTCGCCGAGCTGCTGGCAGCGGCCGCAGCCGAGGACATCCGCATCGTCGTCTATATTAACCGCGACCCCAAGCATGCGAGCCACGACGGGATCGACTGGCTCGATCGCGAGGCGTATCGGGCCCACACTGGCGATCCCGAGGCAGATATCGCCTCGCGGGAGGGCTATCTCGCCTACAGTCTGGAGGTGATGGAGGAGCTGATCGACGGCTATCCTGCGATCGCGGGCTTCTGGTTCGACGGCTATCACGAGCCGCAGGAGGCGCAGCAGGTGTTCGCCCGACTGCATGCCCGGCGGCCGGAGCTGGTGCTGATCAACAATAACTTCGGCCTCGGTCCGGTCCCGGACGAGGACGCGATGGGACTGGAGGACTTCGGCAAGCGCTGCGAGCCCGAGTACGATCCGACCAGCGGCTGCTGGATCGAGGCGGGACGACATGAATACGCTTTCAAGGTGAAGTGGGACTGGATCTACGTCGGCGAGGGCCGTCCAGAATGGAAAAATTATGCGCTTAATTATGAAGCTGTCCCGGATAACCAGACGGTGCTGAAGCGCATCGTGACCGTCCTGGCCAACGATTGGCGGGCCAATCTCGGCTACGGCCCGCGCATCGGCGGCGAATTCCCGCCGCTCCTGCGCGAGTTCACCGCGCATGTCGCAGACTTCTGGAGCTGGGCGGCGACGTCGCTGCTGCACGGCGCGATCGGCGGCGGGCGCGGCAGCGGCGGCTTCCCGCCGGGCTACTGGTCGGATGGCGCCTACGGCGTGACGACGATGCGCCCGGACGGACAGACGCATGATCTCCATGTGCTGACCGCCCCGAGCGGGCGACGGCTCGCCGTGCCGGATGCGGGCTATACCGTGCTGTCGGCGTGCGATCTGCGCACCGGCGAGTCGATCCCCTATCGGCAGCGGGCGGGCTTGCTGGAGCTGGAGCCGCTCTCCTGGGATGCGACGGAGACCATCGGCGATACGGTGATCCGGCTGACGACAGCGTCACAGCGGCGCATCGTGCCGCATGGGCCGGTGACCGCAGCGCCCGACGTCGTCCGGGCGTTGCAGGCCAGCGCCGCCGAGCATGCCGCCGGGAGCTGGCTCACGGTCGAAGCAGCTCCAGAGGGGGAACGGGAAGAGCGAGCCGGGATGTCGGGGGCTGACAGTGACAGGACGGATGAGCGAATAGGAGAAGCGGAGGTTAACGGAGCTGCGCAGCTGGAGCAAGGCGAGCCGGGCGAGGAGGATCGACTGTCCGCTCTGTACGAGGGCGTACCGTCGGCTGCCCGGTGCGACGGCGAGACGGCGTGGCCGTGTCGGCTGACGATCCCGCTGACGGAGCGGGCAGTCGTGGAGGGGCTCGCGCTGCTGCAGCCCGAGCGCGGCGCGGTCGTCGATGGCGGCTACGCAGCGCCGCCAGGCGAGCGTATCCGGCGCTGCGCGGTGTACGCGTGGATAGCGGATGCGCCGACCGCAGGAGCGCTAGAGGAGTCGAGTATGACAGCAGGTGCGGGCGAGACAGCAGAGATCGCTATGCCGACACGCCCAGGGCAGAGCGGGGAGCCTGTCGGAGCGAGCGGCCCGGCCGGGGGGTGGCGTCTGCTGTGCGAGACGACGCTGCGCAATCAGCGGGGCCAGCAGGTGCTGCTGCTGCCCGCTGTCGAGACGGATGCGCTGCTGCTGGAGCTGCGGGACAATTACAGCGGCACGAACCGGATCGGCTTGCGCGAGCTGCTGGTGCTAGGCCGTGCAGGCGATGCGGCTGCGCATAGTTGAAGCAGAGCAGGAGCTGCAAGCGAATGCGAGGGAGGGACTGAAGATGCGGACGAGGGGGAGAAAGGGGATGAGAACGGGGATGAAGCTGCAGGAGAAGGCAAGAGGAAGGATGACGACGCCGGTCAAGGCCATGCTATGCTTGCTGTCGCTGCTGCTGATCGGGCAAGGCTGGGGACTGGCGCTGGCAGGGAACGCCGTCGGTGTGAAGGAGGGCGGCTGGCTGAAGGCGTTGTCTGATGGACAGCGCGTCTATGCGGAGACCGAGCCGGAGGAGCCTGAGGAGGAACCGTCACCGGCATTTACACCGTTCGTCGATACGTTCGAGGAGGCGGGTGTATTGCCGGCAGGCTGGAGCGTGTCGTTGCCGCCGAGCGATCCCGGGACGGCTGTCGAGGTGAGCGGCGGCAAGCTGCGGGTGACCAATGCAGGCACGGGCAAGCAGGTGGCGCTGACGCGTGCGGTCGGCACAGGCAGTCTGAGCGGCATGGTGAAGTTCTCGTATACCGTCAAGGTGCTGCAGAACTCGCGCTACAATCTGTGCATGCCGGCGATCTACAGCAGCGCCGGAGCGTTCGACGCCGTGTCGCAGGTGCTGATGGTGGAGGACGATATGATCGTATCCAACGCTGGACCTGATGTGCGGCCGTCCTTTGACGTGACGACGGGGCATACGTATGCGATCGCTTATGTGATGGATTTCGACAGCGAGCAATTCTCGATCCGTATCGACGACGTGACGAGCGGCCAACGCTTCGAGCTGAACGGGCTCGGCTTCAAGACGCCGGGGATCGATACGATCCATCGACTCGCATTCTGGATCGGCTCGACGGTCGGGCACCCCGGAGAGTATGAGCTCGATGACGTCTCGTTGGCTCCTTATGTGCCGGAGCCGGAGCCGGAGCTCGTACCGATCCACGATACGTTCGACACGGCTGGCACGCTGCCGGACGGCTGGAGCGTCTCCTTGCCGACAGGCGATCCGGGCACCTCGGTGGAGGTGACGGACGGCCAGCTATGGGTGACCAATGCCGGCACGGGCAAGCAGGCGACGCTGTCGAGGGCGGTCAACTCTGCGCCGCTGAGCGGCAAGGTCAGAGTCGCCTACCGTCTGGAGGTCGAGGCGAACTCGCGCTACAACTTGAGCATGCCGGCCTTGTACAGCAATGCCGCAGCTTACGAGGCGGCCTCCCAGCTATTGCTGGTCGGCGACGGGATGACGGCGTCGACCGGCTCGGGCGATGTGCGCGCCTCCATCGACGTGACGGAGGGGCATCGCTACGAGATTGAATACATCCTGGACTACGATGCCCGCACGTTCGATCTGAGCATCGCCGATCTGACGGATGGCGCCCAGTTCACACGCTCCGGAGCGCCGTTCAAGTTCGCAGGCGCGGATCGGCTGCAGACGCTGGCCTTCTGGCTCGGCTCGGAGGTGGGGCACCCTGGACGGTACGGCATCGATGAGCTGATCGTCGAGCCGTATGCCGATACCGTCGAGGTGCCGATCGACCCGTATACCGATGTGCTCGGGCGGATCGCGGATGCTTATGTGTTCGCTGAGGGCAGCCCGATCGTCTATGCCGAGGGCGAGCGGACGGTGCTGGAGGATGCCTCGGAGCTGCCGCGCACCGTCAGTGGAGAGCGACAGCTCCCGGCCTCCTTTTTCCCAAGCGCGGGTTGGACGGAGCCGCTTATCCCGGTCTCCGAGCTGGAGGACCAGGACTGGACAGTTCAGTCGCTGGCCGATGGGCTGACCGTCGTCTCCTCGGCGACGACGCCCGTATTCGCCGCTGCCGGCGAGGAGGCGCTGCTGGAACGAACGCAACGGCTGTTCGGCCTGTTCGTGGCGACGGACGGCGATGACGACGCCACCGGCGTCTACGCGGACCCGTTGCGGACGATGGATGCCGCACGCAGCCGCTTGGCGGCGATCAAGCAGGCAGACGGCCTGCCTGTCGGCGGCATGCATGTGTATCTGCGGGGTGGCGATTATCGCTTGCAGCAGTCGGTGCGCTTCGGCCGCGACGACTCGGGCAGCGCTGAGGCTCCGATCGTCTACGCCTCCTATCCGGGCGAGCGCGCGCATCTGACCGGCAGTCTGCCGCTCGACGGCGCATCGGGGAGCGCGGTCACCGATCCGGATGTGCTGGATCGTCTGCCCCAAGCCGCCGCCTCCCTTGTAGTGGCGTACGATCTCCCGGCAGCAGGGATTCACGCCTTCGGACAGATTCGTCCGGCCAACTCGTTTACGGCTGGTACGTATTCGCATCCCGAGCTGTTCATCGACGGTCGGCGGCAGGTGCTGGCGCGCTGGCCCAATACAGGCTTTGTGAACACAGGCACTGTGCTCGAGAAGGACGAGACGTCGACGACGTTCCGCTTCCCGGACGAACGGCTGCAAGCCTGGGAGACGGCAGACGATGTGTGGCTGCAAGGCTTTTGGACATGGGACTGGTACGCCGACAGTCTGCGCGTACTGGAGCTGGATAGCGAGGCGGGCACGCTGACGACCAATAATCCGACCTATGGCATATCGGGCGGCAAGCGGTTCTACGCCTTTAATCTGCTGGAGGAGCTGGACAGCCCCGGCGAGTGGTATCTCGACCGGACGAGCGGCATCCTTTATGTCTATCCGGCGTATCCGCTCGATCAGGCGAAGCTGCGCTGGTCGTCGATGACAGCGCCGATCCTCTCAATCACCCGTACCGAGCATGTCGCCTTCGAACGGCTCGTGCTCGAGGAGAGCCGGGGCAGCGGCATCCAGATGAATCAGCCGGTCCATATCCGGGTCGCAGGCGCGATCATCCGCAATCTCGGCCAGCAAGGCGTGGTCATCGAGGGCGGACAGAACAGCGGCATCGTCGACTCCGATATCTACGAGATCAACAAGGGCGGCGTCCGGCTCGGCGGAGGCGACGCAGCGACGCTTACCCCGGCCGGCAACTATGTGGAGAACAGCCATCTGTACCGCACCAGCCAGGCGATCCGGACAAACATCCAGCCGATCAAGATCGACGGCGTCGGCAACCGGGTGAGCAACAATATGCTGCACGATGTGCCGCATGATGCGATCGGCTTCGAGGGCAACGAGCATCTGATCGAGAACAACGAGTTCTTCAATGTGCTGCAGGAGACGGGAGATGCCGGAGCAATCTACACCGGCGCATCCTGGTCCTACTACAACAATCTCATTACCGGCAATCTGTTCCATGATATCCGCGGTCCGGGCGCGGACGATACCTACTCGGTCTACCTCGACGACTACACCTCGGGTACGCGCGTGGTGGGCAATCTGTTCTACAATGTCGCCAAGCCGGTCTTCATCAACGGCGGGCGCGACAATCAGGTGACGGGCAACGTCATCCTGAACAGCCGAGGCTCGATCAAGGGCAGCGACCGCTCCAACGATAATGCCAATCTGCCGACGCTGGTCCCGTACCAACGATTGCTGAAGGTGCCGTACACGACAGGCATCTGGGCGAGCAGCTATCCGCTCTTGCCGAACATCCTAAGCGATAATCCGACTTATCCGAAATACAATACGATTACCGGCAACCGGCTGTATGACAGCGGCGGGCTGGAGGTGGACAGCGCGTATGCGACCTATGGGACCGTCTCGGACAACACATCGACGGCGACCGCGCCGATATTCGCTTCGCCGCTGGAGCTCCACGGGCTGCATGGACTGGATGTGGGGGCGATGGGTCTGCGTCAGACCGGACTGCGCAGCGAGCTGGCGCTGGTCGGCGGCTTCCGCGCTACCTATCCGCTGGATGGCGCTACCGAGGTGCAGGGCAACCGACTGCGTCTGTCTTGGGTCGATGCTCATGGGGCCGACGCCTATCGCGTCATCGTCGCGGACAATCCGCAGCTGACCTCGCCCGTCATCGATGAGGTCGTGCAGGGCAACTCGTACCTGGCGCGCAATCTGGCGTACGGGGAGACGACCTACTACTGGCAGGTCGAGGCGCGCAGCGGCTCGGCGCTCCATCCAACATCGGTGCTCGCCGATGACGGGGTGCGCTCGTTCACGACGAGCGCGACCGAGACGGTCGATGACGCCGCGCTGCTGGTGCTGCTGACGCAGGCGCAGACGCTCCATGACGGCGCAGTGGAGGGCAGTGGCGAGGGCGAATACGCAGCGGGCGCCAAGGCGCTCCTGCTGACGGTCATCGAGGATGCGGAGGATCGGCTGGCATCGCCATCGTTGACCCAGGATCTGGTCGACGAGGCGGTCGATGCGCTCCGCGAGGCGATGGCGGACTTCCGCAAGCGCATCAATGTGCAGCTGTTGCCGCTGACGGATGTTATCGCCGATGTCGATAACTGGCTGACGGCCGATCGCAGCAAGCTGGAGCCGAGCGTCGATGCCAGCGAGCTCACCTTCACCGGCACGCCGGGCGGCTCGATCGTCGCAGGGTACAAGTATCCGTTCCGCAATCATCAGCTGCTGCGCTTCGACGCGACCTTCAGCCTCAGCGGCGGCTGGCAGGGACTAGGCTTCCGGGCCGCTACTGCGGATGCCGTAGGCTGGTCCGGCAGCTCCTATCTGATCACTGTGGCCTCAGGCCAGCTGGAGCTGATCCGCTTCGGCGCCGAGGGCGCAACGCTGCTGACGATCCCGAACAGCGCATTGGTCTCCGATCAGCGGGCCGAGCTGGAGCTGGGCGCGCTCGATACGCCGAGCGGGGTCCGTCTGCTGCTGCGGGTCGACGGCGTGACCGTCATAGACTACCTCGATACGAGCGCGCATGCGATTACCGAGGAGGGGATGCTGGTGCTCTATGATGCGGGCGGCAACGGCATTACCGTGCACGCGCCGCAGTAAGCTTCGACCAGCGCGATCTCAACTATTATGCGCGGCCTCATCGGGGACAGCGGCATAAGCCGGAAGACGCTGGTCACCGTCGAAGGCTCCGATGTCGCCCAAGGCTCCGACGATACAGGAAGAAGCCGATGCTCCTCCCGGGGCTCGGCTTCTTCACGCTTCTGGGCACAGCCCCCGGCCAAGTTCCGGGGACAACGTCCGGCCAACAACAAGGAGGAATCGCATTGACCACACCGAACAATAGCAATCGCAAAAACGACGCCTTCGCGGACATCGCCGCCAGCGGGATGCGCGGTGCCGTCGGCGAGGGGCTGATCGAGCCTCAACCGCCTTCGCAGCCCCATCGCATACTGACGCTTGCGGCAGGATCGCGAGAGGGCGCGTTCGAGCCCATGCGCAGGCTGAGCACGTCGGCGGAGCTGGCCGAGGAGCTAGAGCGGCAGCGCACGCGGTATGCCCCTTACATGGAGCGGCATGCGCCCGAGCTGCCGAGCCGTCGGCTCCGGCAGGAGCTGGAAGCCTTCGATTGGCGCATCGGCACGGGGGCGGACGAGGGGGACTTCGCAGGCGTGCTGGCCGGTCGGGGAGCATGGGAGCGAGTGAGCATCCCGCATTATGGCGAGCCGATCGGTCGGGCTTTTACCCTGTATCGCACGAGCTTTGCAGTGACGGAGCAGATGCTGGCGATCGGTCGTATCTATCTCGTCTTCAAGGGCGTCGATTACAGGACGCATGTCTATGTGAACAGTCATATGGTCGGCTCGCACGAAGGGTTCTTCGCGCCATTCGAGTTCGATGTGACGACGAGCGTCCATCCAGGGGACAATGTGCTGGTCGTCAAGGTGGACAACGACTTTATCTGCGGCGATCCGCAGAGCGGCGACAAGCTGTACGCCGCTACAGGCCTGGGCTTCGACACGCCGGGCACAGGCTGGCACCATTGTCCGCCCGGGATGGGCATCTACCAGGAGGTGGCGGTGGAGGCGCGGCCTGCGGTCCATATCGGGGCGATGTTCGTCCGGCCGCTCCGCGATCTGGAGAGCGCCGAGGCGTGGGTGGAGGTCGAGAACAGACTGCCGGAGGCTGTCGATGTGAAGCTGCGGCTGAGCGTCTACGGACGCAACTTAGCAGAGACCGTCTTCGCCGGGCTGGAGTATGCGCCGTCGACCGGGATCGAGGTGGGCATGGGCGACTCGTTCACCGAAGCCAATCTGAAGCGGGAGGGACAGCTCGATGCAACGGTGACGCTCCAGGCCGATCGCGGTCGCAGCCGGTTCGTCGTGCCGCTCTCCCTTCCAGGAGCGCGACGCTGGGAGCCGGAGCAGCCGTGGCTCTACGAGCTGCAGGTCGAGCTGCTGAGCGGCAACACGGACACGGAGGGTACCGCTGGCAGCGTGGTCGATACGGCGTCCGTCGTCTTCGGGATGCGGACCTTCGAGATTGATACGGCGCATGCGCCCCGGGGCGCGCTGCGGTTGAATGGCCGGCAGATCCGTCTCCGCGGCGCCAACACGATGGGGCATGAGCAGCAGTGCGTCTACAAGCGCGACTGGGCGCAGCTGCGCGACGATATCCTGCTCGCCAAGATCGCCAATATGAACTTCCTGCGTCTGACCCAACGTCCCGTCCAGCCTGAGGTGTACGCCTATTGCGATATGCTGGGTCTGATGACGCAGACGGATCTGCCGTTATTCGGCGTACTCAGCCGGAGTCAGTTCGTCGAGGCGATCCGTCAGGCCGAGGAGATGGAGCGTCTTGTGCGCAGCCATCCGTGCAACATCATGGTGACGTATATTAACGAGCCGTTCCCCAACGCCCGCAACAAGCCGCATCGGCATCTGACGCGGGCGGAGCTGACGGCGTTTTTCCAGGCCGCCGACCTGGCGGTAAGGCTCAACAACCCGGATCGCGTCATCAAGCATGTCGACGGCGATTACGATCCGCCCTCCGAGACGCTGCCGGATAACCACTGCTACCCGTACTGGTACAATGGACACGGCATCGATGTCGGGCGACTCCATCGGGGCTACTGGCTGCCGGTCAAGCCGGACTGGTATTATGGCTGCGGGGAGTTCGGCGCGGAGGGGCTGGATGCGGTCGAGCTGATGCGGCGACGTTATCCGCCGGAGTGGCTGCCGCAGCAGGACGCGGAGGCCGACTGGTCCCCTAGCGCGATCTGCCAGGCGCAGACGGGGCGATTCCATTACTTTTTCTTCGACACGCCGGATACGGTGGCCGGGTGGTCGGAGGCGAGCCGACGTTATCAGGCATGGGCGACGCGGATGATGACGGAGGCGTTCAGACGGGATACGCGGATGACGAGCTTCGCCATTCACCTGTTCATCGACGCCTTCCCGGCGGGCTGGATGAAGGCGATTATGGATGTCGAGCGGCAGCCCAAGCCGGCTTACTTTGCGTATCGGGATGCGCTGGAGCCGCTGATGACGAGTCTGCGCACGGACCGCTTCGCTTATTACGGGGGCGAGGAGCTGCAGCTCGAGGCATGGATATGCCATGACCGGCATGACGCGCCTGCGGGGACGGAGCTGCGTGCGATGCTTCTCGCGGGCGAACGACTGTTGGCCACCTGTCGATGGGCAGCCGCTATCCCCGCCTGCAGCGCGACGATACAGGGAGAGCTGAGGTTCGCGGCGCCCGAGGTGACGGGGCGAGAGACGCTGACCGTGCGGCTGGCGCTATGCGATGCCGACGGCCATACGCTGCACGACACCTCGCTCGATGTGGAGGTCTTCCCGCGCCGGGCGCAGTGTCATGCGGAGCTGCCGGAGCAGCGTGCGAAGATGCCGGAGACCGGAGACGAACCATCAGAGCGCCCACTCGGCATGTCTGATCCGGGCATCGGCTTGCGGAGGAGCGAGGCTGATCAAGCGGACGGGGATGTGGGGGTGCCCCAGCCAAGCCTGACGGAGTCGGGACATGCGGGCGGTCTTACGAGGCGTTCCCTCGATCCGAGCGTCGTGGTGCTCGGGAGCGAGGAGGGTCCGGCGCGGCGGCTGGCCCGCGAGCTGGGACTGCCTTCGATGGTCCTGGATGCGAGCGAGGGAGCGGGCGTGTCTCCGAGCGCCCTGCATGCCGCCGACGCGACTGCGGCGATGCGACCCGATCTCGTGCTGGCCGATGATGCTGCGCAGCTGGCGGCATGCGAGCGGGAGCTGCTGATGTGGGCTGAGGCGGGCACTCGCATCGTGGCGCTGGAGCTGGCGCCAGGTCGCTACGATGTGCTCGGCGAGCAGATCGAGGTCAAGTCGAGCGGGATGCTGCCGCTTCATTTCGTCTCGCGGCAGACCGGGCATCGGCTTGTGTCGGGCTTCCGACCGGACGACTTCCGGCTCTGGTACAGCCCTGAGGCGGGGATGATCGCGCCGCTGCTGCATCATACCTACACCGCAGCAGGGATGACGCCGGTGCTGCTAAGCGGCAATACCGACGCGTCGGGCGAGTGGGGGCCCGCACTGGCGGCAGCGGAGAAGACGATCGGTAGAGGGGCTTTTGCGATCTGCCAGGTGACGCTCGCCGGTCGATGCGACGCCAATCCCGTGGCGGCCGAGTTTGCCGACCGGCTGCTTGGGCTGCCCGGGCTGGCTTGAGCGCTTGAGGGGGCTCACGCGGCCCCCTTTTCCATGGCTGAGGATCGATCTATAATGAAGCGCACAACCGGGTCCAGGCCAGCCTGGAACGAAATATGCGTACGCTATGGAAAAGAAGCGAGTCAGCGTTCCAGGGACACGCGGGATATTGAGGATGGGCCGGGAGTAGGTCAAGCTGCGATACTGTCGATGTATGTATATCCATTTGTGCGATATTTCACAGATCGGGCCGTTTGGACGGTGAGTGTTCTAGTATATAAAACAAAGCCGAGCGGGGACGTGCCGCTCGGCTTTGTTGTAGCTAGCTACCTCTCTATCATCCAACGCACAGACGTCTCAGCGCGTCCGCACCACCTGGATCGCGTTGACGGCTGCGGCATCGGATAGTGCGCTGAAGTCGATGTCCAGTACGCCGTCCGTGACGCCGATGTTGCCAAAGGTGTACTTGCGCGCCTTGTCGTGTCCGAGCGCGCCCGTATAGTTATCATAACCCGCCAGCATGTTGGCGCCTTCGATATCCACGTTGAAGATTCGCATCCCCGCTGTGGTGAAGTGAATCTCTGCGAGGTTCAAAATGACGTTGTACGTGCCGTTCGGGACATTGAACTTGTAGGAAAAGGGCTGACCGCCGCTGCCAAAGCGCTGCGTCCGATACAACGCCTGGTCGCTCGTGCCGGATATCGTATCCGTCGTGGAGCCGACGGCTGTCGTGGCGCTCGTATACCCCCATGTATGGCTGCCTGTATAGGGTTGATCCGCTGCCCAGAGGCGTCCCTCGCTATCGGTGTAGGCTGTCGCAGAGCCGACATTGACCCGCTGCTCGTAGCCGTCCACCACCGTGATGGTCCACGTCTTGAGCTCGCCGAAGGCAGCGACGCCATCCTGGATCATACCGGCGCTGAACGTGTAGGTGCCCGGCGTCGTGGGCGCCTCGATGGTCAAGCCAAAGCTCTTCCGTTGGTTCGGCATCACTGTATCCGAGTTGGCCAAGAAGATGCGCTGATTGGTCGGGCTCAAGCTATAGCCGCCGCTGCCGAACTCGCTCCAGACGAAGGCATTGGCAGGGCCGGCATACAGTCTGTAGTTGGCTGCGCTGGTCCATGCGTTGGCTCCTGCGTTCTGCACCTCCAGATTCAGGGCAGCCTTGGTCCCTGCCGCCATCACAGTCGGCACCTCCCATGCTGCGAACTTGGCGTCGCGTGGCTCGGCTACGCGGATCGTGAACGTCTTCACCGTGCTGAAGCTTGAGCTGCCCTTGCTCAGTTGAGCGGAGAACGTATAATTGCCCGGAGCGCTCGGCGCAGTCACGAAGAAGGAGAAGGTCTTGGCCTGCTCGGTCCGGATCCGCTCTGCTGCGCCCAACTGGACGCTCTGATTGTTTGCGCTGACGCTCGTGCCCCCGTGAGGGAAGCCGCTCCAGATCAGCTGATTCGTACTGGCGCTCTTGAGCGTATACTGGTCAGCGCGCGTCCAGTCGTTCGTCCCTGTATTACGGAAGCCGATCGAGACCGGGACGACATCGCCAGGCGCCACGTATGCCGGGATATTGTCATAGAAGCTGACGGCGTCGTCGGCCGCCGCGCCGGCTGGGGTGACCCGGATGTCGTAGACGCCCGTATCGCCGAAGAGGGCGACGCCATCCTGGATCATCTGGACAGCCAGGCTATAGACGCCCCGCGTACGCGGCGCTGCGATGGCGAAGCTGAAGGTCTTGCTCATCCCTGGCCCGATGCTGTCTGTCGGGCTCAGGAACACCCGCTGATCGCGGACGCTGCTACTGTATCCGCCACTGGCAAATGCGCTCCATAACACCTGGTTGTCCTCTGGAATCGCGGCCAGACGGAAGTTGGCGGCAGGCGTCCAAGTGGCGGTGCCGATGTTCTTGACAGTGACGGCGATGGTGGATACCTGCTCCTCTGTCATGACGGAAGGTACGGTGACCGCCGTAATCCGCGCGGCTCCCGCTGGCGCAGAGATGACCTGGATCGTCTGCTTGCGGTCGTCGCCGAAGACCGCCACGCCATCTTGGATCATCGTCGCGCCGAACCGGTAACTGCCCGGAGCGGAAGGCGCTTGCACCTGGAAGGCGAAGGTCTTGGTCTGCTGCGGCTCGATGTGATCGGCCGAAGCCAGATATGCCCGCTGGTTATCCGGCGCGAGGGCATAGCCGCCGTCCTGGAAGTCGCTCCATGTCAGCGTATTGTCCGCCGTCGCGGCCAGGCGGAACTGGTCGGTTGCGGTCCAAGTCGCGCTGCCGACATTGCGGACGGTGACCGATGCCGTATACTTCTCCCCTGCGATCATCTGCTCGGGCAGCTGGACGTCGAGGAGGATGGCGTCGTTTGCCACATTGCCCTTGACCTTCTGCCGGATCAGCGAAGCGTAGGTGTACGGGTCCACCGCCTCGTATTGATACTCCGGGTGCTCGGCCTGGATTTTTTTCATGACCTGATGGATATATTCGGTCGAGGTGAAGGCTGGCTTGATATAGAGAAAGTTGGGCGTTGTCCCCGGGCTCGGCAGAGCGGCGGTCGCGTTGTAGATATGGGCGGCCTGTGCTTGCACATCGTTGGTAGCAATCGGTACATTATCGCCCATCACGACCATGTTCGTGCTCCGTACATCCGGCTTGGGCGAGCGGAGATTGGGATTGTAGAACAGGGATAGGTCGTTGGAAAAGGAGCGGTACACCTCCTCTGAGGAGGGGGTGACGACACCGGCATTGCCGTTCAGCACGAAGCCTGACATCGTATAGCCGGTCGAGCGGTAGAGGCGCTCGTTCCAGCTCTTCCAGACCGGGACATCCTTCACATAGTCCGGATTGGCATAGCCGCCGGCTCCCGCTCCCGCGACCAGGTAGTCGCCCGGCGTTGCCGTATCGTACAGATATTGCAGCATATCCCCGGCATTGCGAGTGGCCGGTACGATGTTCCACGCGATCGGCGTCTTGCCGCGGGCGGGATCGGCGTTCCACACATAAGGGAATTGGTAATGGACGGTGGAGGCGTCATGATCGCCCATCCCCCACAGGATATAGGTTTTGTTGGCGAGCGTGGGCCGACTGCCTGCCGTATTGGCCGGCTTCAGCTGCGTGGCCACCGGCGCCCACCAGTGGATGGACATATTGGCATCGCCCATCGTATCGAGGATGCTGACGATTGTCGCATTGTACTTGGACAGCAGCTCCACGACCTTCCATTCGCCTTCGAATTCTGTGTGCGCGCCTTTGCCCCCATAGGTCGAATACTTGTCCCACCAGGGGAAGAAGCCGTACACCTCGATCATATCGCGCTGCCCATGCAGCGTGTAAGCCGACTGCAGGATAGCGAGGAACGTCTCCAGATCCTTGCCGAGCGTCTGATTGGGCGCATCGAAGGGCCGTTCGTCGCCCCATGGGCTCAGATCGAAGACGAAGCCCTTGCGCATGACGAGGACGTCGCGAGCGGCCACATATTCCTGCGAGTGGGTGGCGGGCAGCCTGGCGTAGCCGTCCTCGATATAGCCGAGCACCCCGGCATCGGCGAGCCCGGTATCGAGATACTGCTGCTTGGCCCACACATAAGCGTCCGTCTTGGCGTTGGGACCGCCGAACTGATCGACCAGATTGCGCGTAACCGCGAGGCTGTTGGGGGCGGCGGTCAAGCGGGCATGCAGTCGCCCGCCTCCCATAACGGCCGGGGTTCGCTCGATGCCGGCGATCGTCGTCGCCACGTTAGCGGTAGCATCGACCTTGGGGTCCCAGAGGACGAGCCCGCCGAGCTCGCTGCGGAAGGTATCGACGAGCGCCTCGAGCGAGGACAGCGGGGTGACCGTATACTGGCTGAGCCATTGCCCCGGCTTGCGGAAGGTCTCGAGCCACTTCTCATCGATCTGCAGCGCTTGCGTTGGCGTGATGGATGGGGTCTGTACATAGAAGGAATTGTAGACGTACAGACGCGGCCCCTTCTGGTTGACGATCCCTTGCAGCGTGGTGACGAATAGCTTGATATCGTAAGATTCGGCGGTGTTGAACGAGCCGGAGACCTGCCGCAGGTCGAAGGTATAAAGGATAGGATAAGCGGCGGCGTCGGCCTGTCGGAGCTGCCAGTGGGTCAACCCGGTGAAGGCGAGCGTGAAGATGAGACAAAGCTTGACGAAGCGATTCAAGTTCATGAACATAAAGCACCCTCCGATACGATGGATTTGTATGCTAGGGCGTGTTTGCACACCCGCTCAGGGGCATCTTAGGCTGCCTTTCCGCCCCCTGCGGCGTCACTTTTGCTTGCCGTACCCCCGGGTACGCCTTCACAAAAGTTCCTGGCATGGAACGAAAATTCACCCCAATCTGCTACCCTCCGAGTATGCAAACACGCCCTTGTCAAGTATAAGAGAGCATGGAGCGTTCAGACATCAAAAATTCTACGCATACGTTTCATTATTCTACACATTTTGTATCCGCTTACAAAACGTTCGAGGTTAACGGCTTCGCCCACGCGGAGGTGATCTCTGACGCTGTAGGATACTAAACGGTTTGTGTAGGATTATGGCTGTTTAAATGTATGACGGCATCCTACAATAAAAGGGCGATGCAGGCGGAGCGCCGGATTTGAAAGCGATTGCTGCCTTGCAACGCATGCCACAGCATCTTGTCGGGAGGACCCATGACACCGAAAAAAACATATCACTTTATCGCCCACACGCATTGGGATCGCGAATGGTACATGACATTCGAGCAATTCCGTTATCGTCTGGTTGAATTGATCGACAAGCTGCTGGATCTGCTGGAGCGCGACCCTGCGTTCAAGACCTTCCACCTCGACGGCCAGACGATCGTGCTGGAGGACTACTGCGCGCTGCGACCGCATCGGCGGCCGCGACTGGAGAAGCTCATCCGCGAGGGCCGCATCCTGATCGGTCCCTGGTATCAGCAGAACGATCTGTATCTGACGAGCGCCGAATCGACCATCCGCAGTCTGATGGAAGGCATCCGCATCTCGCGCAGACTTGGCGGAGAGATGAAGATCGGCTATCTGCCCGACCACTTCGGGCTGATCGGCCAGATGCCGCAGCTCTTCCGCGACGTAGGCATCGACAACTGCGTATTCGGCCGCGCCTACGACGCGGGCAAGCACGGCAGCCCGTTCTTCCGCTGGCAGTCGCCGGACGGCTCCGAGGTGACGGGACTGCAGCTCTATTATTGGTACAACAGCGCGCAGCGCCTGCCTGCCGATCCGGATCGGCTGCGAGCGGTCTTCGATCTGATCCGCGAGCGAGAGGAGCGTATCAATCCCACCTCGCATTATCCGATGATGAACGGGGTAGATCATCTCGAAGCGCAGGAGGACTTGCCGGAGGTGCTCGAGCAGCTGCGCAGGCTGTACGGAGATGAGCTCGATATCGTGCACAGCACGCTGCCGGACTATGTGAGCGGCGTGCTGCAGGAGATGGCAGAGCAGTCGCCAGGGACCTACCCGCTCCTGCGAGGCGAGCTCCGGGAAGCGCCGGAGTACAATATCCTGGCAGGCACGCTGTCCAGCCGTCTCTATATCAAGCAGGCGAATGCGCAGTGTCACGATCTGATCGAGAAGTGGCTGGAGCCGTTGTCCGCCTGGTGCGCGATGCTGGAGCTGGACCCTTGCGATCAGGATGCGATCGGTTATATCTGGCGGTTATATATGGAGAATCATCCGCATGACAGTATCTGCGGCTGCAGTCAGGACGCCGTCCATGATCAGATGATGGATCGATACGGGCGGCTGAAGGAGTTGACCGGCGTCATCATCGAGCGCAAGCTGCAGCGGATCGCCAGACAGGTGGACGCCCAAGGCTACGAGTCGGACGACCAGAAGCTGCTCGTCGTCAACACCTCGCAGCTTGCGGCAGCGGGCGTCATCCGGACGCCGATCTATTTCCTGGCGGACGAGTCCGTGTCGTCTTTCAGCATCGAGGATGCGGACGGCCAATCGATGCCCTACCGACTCGTCAGCGAGGAGCCGAGCCGCGTACAAGTGATCAGTCCGATCAACCTGCCCGGCGTCATCGGGGTCAAGCGCTGCGAGATCGAATGGCGGCCCCGCGTGCCCGCATCGGGACTCGCTACGTATCGCGTGCGTCAGCATCAGCCCGGTACGAGACTGAAGGATGCGCCTGCTCCGAGGCCGCTCGTGCTGGAGAACGGACATCTCCTCGTCGAGCTGCAAACGGACGGCACCTTCCATGTGCTGCACAAGTCGTCAGGTCGGCAGCTCCGTCATCAGGGCAGGCTGCACAACGCGGGCGATCGCGGCGATCTGTATGTGTTCAAGTCGCTGGAAGGGGAGGCGGTGCAACAGTGGGACGGAGCGGTCGAGTGGGTGTCCCGCACCGATAACGCGCTGTATCAGGAAGCCGTCTACCGTCTCGTATGGCAACTGCCTGCCGGTCTGGATGCGACCAAGGAGGCGATGCTGGCCGAGACCGCAGACTGCGTCTTCCAAGTTGCGCTCAGGCTGGAGGTC
>Ga0160452_100283_pt1 | contig 47590 bp, 31 predicted proteins | sample HID1971I_E6MG_FD_108230 | JGI IMG/M metagenome (GOLD analysis project Ga0160452, IMG submission 108230) | Enriched millipede-associated microbial communities from UW Madison campus, WI, USA - HID1971I_E6 MG | ecosystem: Host-associated > Arthropoda: Insects > Digestive system > Unclassified ...
CAGCGTCCCAGGCGGCCCGGAGTTGTGCCAACTATGGCACAAGCATCGGCATAGCAGCGTCCCAGGCGGCCCGGAGTTGTGCCAACTATGGCACAAGTATCGTCGAAGCATCGCCCCGGGCCCGAAGTTGTGCCAAATATGGCACAAGTATCGGCGCAGCAGCGCCCCAGGCCCGGAGTTGTGCCAAATATGGCACAAGTATCGGTACAGCAGCGCCCCAGGCCCGAAGTTGTGCCAAATATGGCACAAGTATCGGCGCAGCAGCGCCCCAGGCCCGAAGTTGTGCCAAATATGGCACAAGTATCGTCGAAGCAGCGCCCCGGGCTCGAAGTTGTGCCAAATATGGCACAAGTATCGGCGCAGCATCGCCCCGGGCCCAAAGTTGTGCCAAATATGGCACATGTATCGGCGCAGCATCGCCCCAGGCCTGGAGTTGTGCCAAATATGGCACAAGTATCGGCGCAGCAGCGCCCCGGGCCCGAAGTTGTGCCAAATATGGCACAAGTGTCGGCGACATATCGCTAGACTTGGTTAGCCTCGAACGCATACGTACACTATTCCCCGATTTCAACTGCTGGAACGCTTGAGAATCGGTCCCGTGGCCGTGTCTACAAGCATTTTTTGAGGATAGCCAGACTAAATGCATCTTGCGCTTCATGGACATCCCTGAGCCTTCATGCCATCATAAATGTACAAGGCTGTGGAGGAGGAGACATGATGAAGCAGGTGTTTAACGATCTGATCAAGCAGGATGTCAAGCCGTTGTTGAAGGAGCATGGATACGCCAAAAAAGGCTTGCATTTCAGCAAGGCGTCCGATGCGATGACCTATATCATCAGCTTCCAGAAGTCTGCGGGCAATAGCGCCGATCAGCTAATGTTCTATGTAAATTGCGGCATCTACAGCACCGAGCTGGCCGAGGTTCAAGGCAAGGCTATCAAGGACGCCCCTGCAGAAGTGGAGTGTCACTTCCGAGAACGCATCGAGAACATCGCTCACGGCGTGCCCGCTCGATATGAACTGACGGAAGCGACGGACATCGACACGGTCCGGCAGTCGCTGCGCAGCGGGCTCGAGCAGGTGCTGGACTTTTACGCTCAGATGCCCGATGCCCGTTCGATTGTGGACTATTACCGTTCTGTGCCGGCTCTGCATCTGTGCGAGGAAGGGTTGCGCTTGCTGATCCGCTCCGGCGATCCGGACGCGGCCAGAGCTTATGTGGCGGCTTTGCGGGACAAGCACGGGGAAGAGAATCGGTGGTCGATCTTTGAAGGGAAGTACCAAGCGATTTTTGATGCGTACGGAGAGGACATGGGGGCGTAGCGTTCCACCTAGAAAGACAAAAAGGGTTGCTCAGGTTCAATATCCTGCGCAGCCCTTTCGGCGTATCAATGGGAGCAACATCGTTAACCGTGCGTGTCATAGGGGCGATGGCTCTTCGATAGAATCGTTGATCTGATCCAGCAGCTCATCGTTATAGACGATCTCGTCCCGGATCTCGTCATAGAGGCTCTGTTGATAGGCATCGAATTGCTCCCAGCTCGTAATCTCTTCCTTCTCTCGCATGTCATCGCGCAGGGCGACGAGATAGAGCCCGTGGCGATAGCTCTCTCTTGTCCGCTCCGATTGCCAATGCTCCTCCTCGCTGACGCCCTTCATCGCGTAGGTTTTGGCCATCAGCTGCAACACCCACGCCTCTTGCTCATCATCGGGATCGATCTTTTCTAGCGCATCTCTTTGAAAAGCGATCTGCTCGTCGATGTCCGCCTCGGGCACGGAGAGGCCTCGACGTTCGGCTTCCTGCGCGACCAGCTTGGGCGTCAGCAGACGTTCGATGAGTTGTTCGCCGCTGGCATCCGGCACCTCATGCCCTAAGGACCGAAGCAAGGCGCGATTTTGCTTTATGTCCACGAATTCCTCTTGATCAACGGTTAGGCCTTTGACCTGCGCCACCGCAGTCGGGTTCATGTGATGGCCGCTCAGACGGACCGCCGCGAAGGCGCCGGCGACCAGACAGATGACCAGGATGGATAGCAGTGTCATACGTTGATTCATCTTCGAAGGCCTCCTTTTTCTCTAATACCTGTCTGCCCGTCTGTCGTCAGTCGGCATCCATCCTTCCGAACATTCACGCAACCAGGGTAAACGCACGCACCGGCGCGCAATAGTACCAGCAGTTCCCCTGAGTTTCCAATTTTCATAACCGTAGCACACCTCGTGGTTATGCTTCAACCCCGTGAGAGGTGAATTTTTGCTATACAAATGAATAAATATTCATTATATTGAATAAATAAACGAATGTTACTGGAGGGGACAACATGAAGGTATACATAGACGGCCAATATGGAACGACAGGACTGCAAATTCAGGATCGACTTCAAGGCAGATCCGATGTGGAACTGCTGACCTTGCCCGAAGAGGATCGAAAAAACACCAGTGCAAGGACCGAATATATGAACGAGGCCGATATTGTCTTCCTCTGTCTGCCGGACCAAGCGGCCAGAGAAGCGTTGACCCTCGTTTCGAACCCAACAACTCGTATCATCGACAGCAGTACGGCTTTCCGTACCGATGAGGCTTGGGTGTATGGCCTGCCTGAGCTGGTCCCCGGTCAGAGGAAAGCGATCGCTAGCGCCGCTAGGGTATCCGTACCGGGCTGTCACGCGACTGCCTTTGTGCTATCGGTGAACCCGCTTGTCCGGCAGGGGATGCTGCCGCGCGACTACCCCGTGAGCTACCACTCCTTGACAGGGTATAGCGGAGGGGGCAGATCGCTTATTGCACAATACGAGAACTCTGCTGATCGGGAGGATCGCTTGGGACGGCCGCAACACTACAACCTGGGGCTGCATCACAAGCACCTGCCAGAGATGAAAAAACGGACCGGTCTGGATTTTGAGCCGATTTTCTTGCCAACTGTATGCGACTACTATAATGGCATGGTAGGGACGGTTCCGTTGTCCCCTCGCCTGCTTCACGGTCAACCCAAGCTCCATGACATCCACGCGCTACTAACAGCTTATTACGAAGGGGAGCCCTTCGTCCGCGTGCTCCCGCTGGAGGCGTCCCGGGAGTTGCCCCCGCATGCCCTCGACCCGACTGCGTGCAATGGCACCAACCAGGCAGAGATTATGGTGCTCGGCCATGACGAGCAAATCCTGATCGCTTGCAGGCTGGACAACCTCGGCAAAGGCTCGTCCGGCGCGGCTGTCCAATGCATGAATCTCATGTTAGGATGGGAGGAGACAACTGGATTGTAGAGGAGGCTGGTATGGAATTTACTTTTGTGTTGGATACCCATGGGACCTGTGTACCTCAATTAAGGGATGAGTTCGTGCCGCTGGAAGAGCGGGCCCAAGCATGGACCTTCCCCTACGGCATCGTCATCGCGCTGCGCGTCCTGCCGGAGAGCTATGGCCGCAAGACGTTCCGTCGGTTCAACAGCAAGGAGCGGGTGCTGTATCTGGATGTAAGCATTAGCTATGAGCAGTATATGCGTATGTCCAAGCATGAGCAGCGTGAAGCGTTGGGTTTGCAACTGGACCAATATCTGTCCGAGTCGCTGGCCAAGTATCCCAAACACGCAGACAAGTCGGCCCGGGAGACGCTGTTGATGCAAGTAAGGGAGTGGATGGAGGCGAACGACTGGCTGAACGGCAGGCTGCAGCGGGCGCGCGAGCTGCTGGGTCAGGACATCGAACTGCACGAGATTAGTAAGCAGCTAGACCTGCCCTTGGTCGAAGTGGAGCATCTCTTGCTTCGTATGCACCATGCGGGCGAGCCATCGGATATTCATCCCGACAACGTAGCCGCTGGGGGCCAGCTGTCTTAGCCTCAAGGATAAGGAGTGAGTCGCCATGAACAAAAAGCAAGCTGCCGCCCGATGGTCATCCGAACAGATCGCCGGGTTCCAGGAGGAAGTGGCTGCCATATCAGGAAAACGCAATGTGCACAAAAAAGAGCGTGCCTTCCCATCCTCTCCCTTTGGACAGACGGAGGACGGCTACGAAGACTTCAGAGGGGCCGCCTTAACCGAAGCATTGGAGTATCTTACTCTGGAACGGGTCGATTTGTCCTATGTCCAGTTTCTGGATGCTGCCACGCTGCGCTCATCGACCCTGTCCCATTGCCTGCTCCAAGGCATCAAGCTGAGTAACCGATTCGTGACGCGCCATTTCGAGCATTGTTCCTTCCGCCAGTCCAATCTCAGTCAGGCCAGGTTAGGCGAGCGGTTTGTGGATTGCGATTTTACGAGCAGCAATCTGAATAAGGCGATTGCCAGGGACGTGTCGTTCGTGAGGTGCCGGTTCGATGGCGCGAAGCTGCGCGGGGCGATGTTCATGCATTGTAGGTTTGAAGACTGCAGCTTCGAGGGCAGCGTACTCGGGAGCGGCTCCTTCTACGGCAGCCGGTTCGTTGGCGCTACGGACAGCCTCCCGGAGTGGGGCGATACGATTGTGGATGGCGTCAAGATGAATGATGTGCCGCTGGCGTAGCCCCAGCCGATATCAAAATCCGCAGATTGTTATAAATACCTGCGATTAGCCTTGACCGTCCTTGCCGGAGGGCGGTACACTCTGACATAATGTACGCCTGCCCGCGCGCGTACGGCTCCTTGATCGACAAGGGGACGAACGGCCGGGCGGGCCATCTTACGGAGTGGAGTGGTTAGCCGATGAAACTGATGGGGCATATCGCCGGCAGGAAATTTTTGCAGCGCATCCTCTTTTACTTCAACCTCTCCATGGCCGGGCTGTTGCTCATGACGGCTCTGTCCTTCTACCTCTTCTCCCGCGAGACGATCCTGCAGACCCAGCAGGAAGCCAATCAGAAGGTGCTGACGCAGATCAAGCACAACATCAATTACATTCATGATATCGTACGCAATCTGGGGATCGTGGCCACGCTCGATCCGAGCATCATCTACCTGATGAATGCAGCGCAGCCCGACCCGGTCATGAAATTCCAGACGCTGCGCAAGCTGGATATTCTGGCCGACTCCACGTCCTTTGTCGACTCCATCGTCGTCTACAGCGGCACGGCCGACCAATTCTACAGCGGGGGCTCCGGCGTCTGGTCGCGCCAGCACTGGCCGGAGCTGCAGGAGAGGCTGCTGGCGCGGCTGGAGCCGTCCGATGTCGGCTTGCTGGCGCAGCTCCTGCCGCTCAAGCTGGACGAGGGCGGGCCTTATGTCGACGTGTTCTCCTATATCGTCGTGGATCACTATCCCGGTCAGGGCGCGACGCCCAATGCTGTCGTCGTCAATATCCGGCCGGAGTGGATCTTCGAGAATATTATGCAGCTGGACAATATGTCGGACGCGCGGAGCGGCATGGTGCTGGTCGACGAGCGCGGGCGCTTGCTGCAATCGGAAGGGATGGAAGCGCTGCAGCCGCCAGCCGTGCAGGCGTATCTGTCGGAGACGCCCGCCACATCGGGCGCCGAGGCGAGGGCGGACTTCTCGATTCGTCGGATCGGAGGGGAGCGGTACGTCATCTCCGAGCTTAGTGTCGGCGTCAGCCAGTGGAAGGTGCTCAATATCCTGCCTTACGAGCAAGTGATGGGCCGGGCGGAGACGCTGCGCAATGCGATGCTGACGCTGATCGGCGCCTTCCTCGTCGCCAGCTTCGTCCTGTCGCTGGTCATCTCCAACCGGCTGTACCGCCCGGTAGGCAAGCTGTTCGAGCTGTTCAAGCGGACCGGCCTGCCAGAGGGCGGCGACACGGGCGCGGCGGCGGTCGCCGCCAGCGAGGATGAGATGCGCTTCATTACGGATGTCTATCAATCGACGCTGGAGAAGCTGCGGGAGGTCGATCAGGAGGGGAGCCGCAGCCGCAAGATTGTCGGCGACTATTACCTGCGCCGCTGGATTGCGGACAGCGCAACGATGACGCCGGAGGAGCTGCAGCACTGTGCGGAGGCCAGTCCGCAGCTATTCGCGTCTGTGGAGGCCAGTCGACAGCTGTTCGCATCTGCGGAGGCGAGCTCGCAACTATTCGCGTCTGCGGAGACGTCCGAGTCCGAGTTCGAACCGCGCTGGGCGATCGCTGTCGTCGCGCTCGATCAGCCGCAGGCTCCCGGCGGCGTGATGTCGCAGGCGGAGGCGCGTCAGGAGAAGCTGTATCGGTTCGCCGCCTGCAATATTATCGAGGAGACGCTGGCCAGGCTCTACCCCAACCGGGTGGTGGATATGAACGGCGAGTATCTGGTCGCCATCCTGCAAGTGGAGAGCGGGGAGGCAGACATGAGCGGGCTGGCGGGCCTGCTCGGAGAGGCACAGATGACGTACAAGCGCTACTACCGGGGCCGTACCTTCGCAGCGGCGCTGGGCCAGGCGGCCGTCGTCTACAGCGAGCTGACCGCAACCTACGAAGCCGCCGTGCAGCAGCTCATGTACCGGCTGGCGCTCGGGCCGGACGCGATCATCACGCCAGACGCGATCGAGGGCAACCTGGAGCGCCAGGACTTTGCGATCCCGGCAGAGCTGGAGCACAAGCTGGCCGAGGGCTTGCGGGCCAAAAATGCAGACGCCGTGCAGACGGTGCTGGGGCGGATATTCGGGCTGATCCGGGCGATTCATTACGATTATATGACGTACGCAGTGATGCAAGTGATCTTGGTCATCAAGCAGATCCTCCGCGACCCGGCCTTTGCGGCGCATGCGGGCTCGGTCGAGCTGCAGCATCTGAATCGCAAGGTGCTGCAGGCCGAATCGCTCACAGACATGCAGGAGCTGATCGGCGGGTACCTGGCCCAGATCTGCCAAGCGGACCACTCGCCTCTCAAGGAGGATCGCAACAAGCTGATCGTCGATACGATGAAGGAGTTCATCGAGACCCATTACGCCGATATTAACCTGAGCCTGCAGTCGATCGCCGAGCATCTGAAGATGTCTCCGGCCTACGTCGGACGCCTCTTCAAGCAGTACGAGCAGTGCTCGGTGGGGGATTATCTGAACAGCTATCGGCTGGACAAAGCGTGCGAGCTGCTGGTCGGCAGCAGCTACAACGTCAAGGAGGTCGCCGACTGCCTCGGCTTCAACAACGCCAGCTACTTCATCACCCTGTTCAAGAAAAAATACGGCATGACCCCGAAGGAATACCGACTGAATGCTGCGCTCGGACAGTAATTTTGCACGCGATATTCATATAAAAGCCAAAAATTAAAACCCGACCGCGCATGATTCGCGGATTTTGGGATATCCTCCAGCGCCTCCTCTTGCCACAATACAGGGGCAATCCATTTCAGATTCAGGGAAAGGATGAATGCAGTTGGCAAGAGGGAAGCGATGGTTGGTGGGGGTGTTGGCCGTCACGGTGGCTTGGACGGGATTGCCTGTCCCAGGCGCGCAGGCGGAGACGGTCGCGGCAGCAGAGACGGCGATTTATGTGTCGATGAATGGAAGCGATTCCAATAGCGGGACAGAGCAGGAGCCGCTGCTGACGCTGGAGGGGGCCCGGGAGGCGGTCCGGGAGCTGAAGAGCGAAGAGGGACTGCCAGAGGGCGGCATCACCGTCTATCTGAGAGAAGGCAACTATACGCGAACGACCACGTTCGAGCTGGACGAGGAGGACTCCGGCACGGCGGATGCGCCGATCGTGTACCGGTCGTATCCTGGCGAGACGGTGCGGCTGACCGGAGGACAGGAGCTGGACACGACCGGCTTCCAGCCGGTCACCGATTCCGACGTATTGGCGCGCATCGTCGAGCCGGCTGCTCGCGGCAAGGTGCTGCAATTTGACCTGTCGGCAGCCGGGATTACGGATTACGGGCAGCTCAGCCGGCATGGCTACTGGAAGGCCAACGATCTGAGCCTGGTCCCGCCGATGGAGCTGTATATTGGCGGTCAGGGCATGACGCTGGCTCGCTGGCCGAATGAAGGCACGGTACAGATGAACGAGATCCTCGATCCCGGGCCGACGGTTAACGATGCGGATCTGCATGAGCGCGGCGGCACCTTCTCGTATACGTACGACCGGCCCCGCTACTGGACACAGGCCGAGGATATTTGGCTGGACGGCATCTTCGGCTACAGCTGGGAATGGTCCTACAACAAGGTGGAGAGCATCGATCTCGACAACAAGACGATCACGCTGCAGCATGGCGAGATGTCGGGTCTGCTCAAAAACTGGTACCCCGACTTCCACTTCGCGGAAAATCTGCTCGAGGAGCTGGATGCGCCGGGCGAGTACTACATTGATCGCGATGCGGGTCTGCTCTATCTGATGCCTAACGCAGCCTTCCGCAGCGGCGAGGCAGAAGCGACGGTGACCATGCTGAAGGCGCCGATGCTGCGCACGACGGGGGCGTCGCATATCCGCTTCGAGGAGCTCGGGTTAGAGTACGGAAGGGATGTCGCAGCCATCATCCTCGGCGGCAGCCATGTCGAGATCGTGAACTGCGATATTAGCAACTTTGCCAACGGCGGCGTGCGCATCAACGCTCCGGGCCGCTACGGCTACGATGGTGTGGAGAACGACCGCAACGGCAATAACCATGCTGTTATCTCCTCGCATATTCGCCATGTCGGCGGTACGGCGGTGACGCTTAATGGCGGCGACAAGGAGACGTTGGAGCCGGGCAACAATCGGGTGGAAAATTCGCATATCCACGACTTTGCCTACTACCACAAGGCCTATAACCCCGGGGTGCTGTTCTCTGGCGTCGGCAATCAGGCGATCGGCAACGAGATCCATGACGCGCCGCATCCCGGCATCATCCTGTACGGCAATGATCACCTGATCGAATACAACAACATCTACGACATCTGCAAGGATTTCCAGGATCTTGGCGCGATCTACATGAACGCCGGGATGATGCCGGATGAACGCGGCACGGTTATTCGGCGCAACTATTTTCATCATATCGGGGAGAACCTGCACGGCGTGGAGGGCGTCTACCCGGACAATATGACGATGGACATCACGATTGAGGAAAATATTTTTTACAAAATGGGCAACAGCGCCATCAAGAGCGGTACGGGCTCGTACATCTACGCAGCGAACAATATGTTCATCGATACTTACGTGCCGTACGACAATTACGAGATGTTCATGAGCCGCGAGCCGGACAACCGGGTGGACCGCGACTACATGCCGAAGTGGCTGGAGCTGTTCGAGCGCTACAACAACTTCGAGGACTCGATCTATGCGGAGAAGTATCCGGAGCTGCTGACGTTCTTCGAGGAGGACCGGTACTTCCCGACGACCAATCACTTCAAAAACAATGTCATCTACAACCCGACGCTCACTCGCTCGAATCAGACCAATACGAACGGAGCGCGGGACATCCATAATCTGATGAACTATGAAAACAACTGGATTGCCAGCAGCAATCCCGGCTTCGTGGACCCGGCGGCGGGCGACTTCCGGCTGACAGAGGATGCGGAGGTGTTCACGCGAATCCCGGGCTTCGTGGAGATTCCGTTCGAGGAGATCGGCACCCAGGGCAAGGTGGGCGTGTCCAGCAACCCGGATGTCATCGACGCGACCGGCGTGCATCTGCCTGCGGAGGAAGTGACGATGACGATCGGCCAGAGCGTCTCGTTGCGGGCCGAGATCGTGCCATGGAATGCGACAGAGACAGGCGTGACATACAGCAGCAGCGAGCCGTCGATCGCCGAGGTCGATGCGGACGGCAACGTCACGGGGCTGCTCTCGGGGACGGCGGTCATTACGGTCGTCTCCGCGGCTAACCCCGCCCTCACCGCAGAGGCGGTGGTTACCGTCACCGAAGGGGCAGGCGTCCTGCACTTCACCGACTTCGAATCAGGGGGCAATGGCTGGCTGGTCGATGCCAATCACAGCATTACCGCCGAAGAGACGGGCAATCACTGGTATAGCATCGTGAACGGGGCGAATAGCCAGCATCCTCGTCTGTTCGCAGACTACGAGCTGAGCTTCAAGCTCCGTACGCCAGCTGAGATGCCGGAGGGCGGAGTGCTCATCCTGTACGATCGCAATGGGGACAATGGCAGCGGCCACATCCGTTACCGCCACTCGGAGAGCGGCTCCTCCTGGATCCTGTACGACGCCCAGTGGCGGACGCTGGAGGAGGTTATGCTGCCGGGAGCGGGTCTGGCTGCCAATACGGACTATGATGTGCGCGTGATCGCGCAGGGGCCGTCCATCCGTGTGTTCGTGGATGGCGAGCTGGTCCTCGAGGGCGACAATCCGGGACATAGCGCATCTGGCAAAATCGGCTTCTACGTCGAGGGCTTCGCCAATCTTATGTTTGATGACGTGACAGTCTCGATCGTCCGCATCCCGGTGACTGGACTGTCGCTGAACGGCGGCCCGCTGGTGTTGTCGCCGGGAGAGCGACGGCGGGTCGAAGCGACCGTGACGCCGATCGACGCGACGGATAAACGGCTGGTGTGGCAGTCCAGCGATCCCGCTGTCGCCATCGTGGAAGGGAGCGGCACCGTACGGGCGGTAGGACCCGGCACGGCGGTGCTGACGGCTGCGGCCGCAGCTTATCCTGAGATTACCGCTGACATCGAGGTGACGGTAGGCGCGCAGCAGAACTATCCTGTCATCGATCTGGGCGAGCATCTGGGTCGCAGCGAGGATTGGGTCGGCGGGGAAGGACTGGCGTTCGGCGAAGGCACGGTGCGCCTGAATGGAGAGGGCGTCTTCGGCTATGAGGGCGAGCGCTTCGGCAGCGGCCTGTTGCGTTTCCGAGCGGACTTCGATGCCTTCGGCACGGGGTGGTACGGTTTCGCGCTGCGCTCCGACCGCACGGGCGACCCGACCTGGGTAGGCGCCAACAAAGGCTATCTGGTCGTCATCAAGGCGGATCAGATCGAATTCCAGAGCTGGAAGCCGGGACAGACGATGGTCGAGGTGATCCCCAATACGACGATATTGCCGAATCAGGAGCACGAGATCGAGATCGGAGCGATCGACGAGGAAGCGGGGGTTCGCTTCATCCTGCGGGTGGACGGCGTAACCGTGCTGAACATCCTGGACAAGGATGCGGACAATCCGATCGCCGACGAGGGCTATCTGAATGTCTATCACTACACGGGCGCAGCCAACACGCTGGAGCTGAAGCCGGCGCTGGCGCTGAGCGAGCTCCAGTTGGACCGCACGCAGTATAACCTGACGACCGGCGGCCAGGCGCAAGTGTCTGTCGAGGCTGTGTATAGCAATGGAGACACCGAGCAGGTTGCTGAGGGCGTGGTCTACGCCACGGCCAACCCAGCCGTAGCAACGGTGACGCCTGAAGGCAAGCTGACCGCAGTAGCGGCGGGCACGACCAAGCTGACGGCGACGTATGGCGGGCTGTCGGTCGAGGCCGAGGTGCGCGTAACTGCTCCAAGCACAAGCGGGCCAATCTATATGCCGCCGGTGACGCCGCAGCCTCAGCAGCCAGATTCGCAGTCGGAGACGGAAGAAGGTGTGCGCGTCCTGACAGACGATGAATTAACGGCAGCGGATGAGGATGGAGCCGTCGCTATCCGGCTTGAGCCGGGCGAGACGAAGCTGCACATTCCTGCCGGGCTGCTGGCACAGCTGAAGGGTCCGCTGGCTGTCCGCAGCGGTCCGCTGACGCTGAGCTTCCCGCTGGAGGCGCTGAACGCGATGGCGGAGGCAGCGTCGCGGGAGTCTAGCGACACTGAAGTTGTCGCTGCCGATCTGCTCCTGGTTATCGACGAAGGGGCGCTTGCCGTGCCGCAGTCGGGAGGAGCCGGACACCGGTATGAGGCAGCGGGAGCTCCTTATGAGCTGACGTTGTTTACGATCCGCGATGGCATGCGCACCGCTTACGAAGGCGACTTGCCGGAGCTTGTGCAGTTGACCTTGTCGCTGGCGGAGTTCGCAGGAACAGCAGCTTGGCTGGGACTGTATCTGCCTGCAGTGGATGGCTCGTGGACCTATCAAGGGGGCGACGCATCGGCTGACGGTCGTCAGTTTAGCGCCGAGCTGGCTGCTCCCGGCACTTTCGCCGTGCTGGCGTATGAGGCGAGCTACGCCGACCTGCCAGCCGCGCATTGGGCGTCGGAGGCGGTGCAGGCGCTGGCTGCCCGGCATATCGTGACCGGCCGGAGCGCCGAGCGCTTCGATCCTGCCGCACCGACGACGCGCGCCGAGTTCGCCGCCTTGCTCGTCCGCGCCTTGCGCGTGCCGGACGCGGGGAGCGCGTCGCCGTTCGCCGATGTACGCCCGACGGACTGGTACGCTGGCGCGGTCGCCGCTGCCGAGGCGGCAGGACTGGTGCTCGGCGGCGAGGACGGCAGCTTCGCCCCGTCGCGGACGATCGCCCGCGAGGAGATGGCTGTGATGCTGCTTAGAGCGTATACTTACGTTGCTGGCCAAGGCGATTCGAGTGCTGGAGCAGCGCCTACGGATCTCGCGGCAGCTGCTGCCTGGTCCCGCGAAGCCATCGCCGAGGCGATCGGCCTCGGCCTGATGCAGGGCTATCCGGGCGGCGCCTTCGAGCCCAAGCAGACCGCGCGCCGCGATGAGACGGCGCAGACGATCTACAATTTGCTGCAAGCGCTCCAGGCTGCAACAAAAGCGCCGTTTTAATACGCGATTTAATACTTTCTCCGCTTTTTAGGATTTATTTTGTCGCCCCCTCCATGCCATGATGAAGGCATTCATCGATGGATAAGGGGGTGAACAACCTTGAAGAAGCTGTTCCGCATGGGGAAGAGCGACCGCGAGCTGACGTTGCTGGCGCTGCCTTCCCTCCTGTACATCTTCGTCTTTAGCTACCTGACGATGTTCGGCGTCATCATCGCCTTCAAGAACTACCGGTACGATCTTGGCATTCTGGGCAGCGAATGGGTCGGCTTCAGCAACTTCCGCTTCTTCTTCATCTCGGAGAAAGCGTTCATCGTCACCCGCAATACGATCCTGTACAGTCTCTGGTTCTGGGTCATTACGACGTTGGCCGCGCTGCTGGTGGCGATCCTGCTCAACGAGATCTCGCGCCGCTGGAGCAAGTATTACCAGACGATCATGTTCTTGCCGACCTTCGTCTCATGGGTCGTCGTCATGTTCCTCGTGCAGATGTTCCTGAGTCACGACTACGGGTTCCTGAACCGGTTTTCCGAGTCGCTCGGTCTGGAGCGCGTCCGCTGGTATCTGGAAGCCTCCTACTGGCCTGGGATCCTGACGTCGGCGCATCTGTGGAAGTCGATCGGCTTCTCGGCGCTGGTCTACTATGCAGGCATCGTCGCGATTGATCCGTCGTATTACGAGGCGGCGCGCATGGACGGCGCGTCCCGCTTTCAGATGGCCCGCAAGATTACGATCCCGATGCTGGCGCCGCTTATCATCATCCTGATGATTATGGCGATCGGCAACATGTTCCGCGGCGATTTTGGCTTGCACTTTTTTGTCCCGAACAACTCGCCGCTCCTGTACAACACGACGGATATTATCGATACCTTCGTCTACCGGGCGCTCAGCGTCAGCGGCGATATCCCGATGGCGACGGCGGTCGGCCTGTATCAATCGGCGGTCGGGCTGGTGCTCGTCGTGGCTGCCAACTACACCGTCCGCAAGTTCAGCGAAGAAAATTCATTATGGTAGGGGATTGACCGATGGAAACCTATGCTATGCGGCGCAGCGGCATCGTCAATGCCCTGCTGAATACTTTTTTTATCGTGTTGTCGCTCGTCATTATCGCCCCGTTCATCCTGATCGTCGCCGTTTCGCTGACTGATGAGCGCGCTTTGACGACGTATGGCTATTCGTTTATTCCCAGTCAGTTCAGCACGCTGGCATACGAATACCTGCTGCAGACCCCGAAGGTCATCCTGCGGGCCTATGGCAATACCGCGTTTATTACCGTGGTGGGGACGCTGCTCAGCATCCTGCTGACGAGCATCATCGGCTACACGATTTCGCGGCGCGACTACTCTTTCCGTTCCTGGGTGACGATCTATGTGTTTATCCCGATGATGTTCTCCGGCGGGCTGGTGCCGTTCTACATCCTGATGACGCAGTATCTGCACCTGAAAAACTCCCTGTGGGCGATCATCCTGCCGGGGCTGCTTTCTCCCTTCTACGTGCTGATCATGAAGGGCTTTATGGGCAAGATTCCGTTCGAGATCATCGAGTCGGCCAAGATGGACGGCGCCGGCGAATGGCGGATTTTCTTCCGCATCATCCTGCCGCTCTCGACGCCGGCATTGGCCACCTTGGGGCTGTTCATTGCCTTCAACTATTGGAATGAGTGGTTCAACGCCCTGCTGTTCATCGACGAGGATCGACGGGTGCCGCTGCAGCTGCTGCTGGTGCGGATTATGAATACGCTTGATTTCCTGCGCAACAACAGCGAGTACATCCAGTCGCTTGGCCTCGATATGAGCCAGTTCCCCAACGAATCGGTGCGAATGGCGCTGGTCGTCATGGTGGCGGGGCCGATGATGTTTGTGTTTCCGTTCTTTCAGAAGTATTTTGTGCAGGGGATGACCGTTGGTTCTTTGAAGGGATAATATCGCTTTTGATCACGAAGTCACACGGGGAAGTGGGTTCGACATCGAATCTTGAATGCAGTCGGAACTTCCGGTGCTCACGTAGGTTCGCCTACGCTCCGCTCCTCATTTCCTCCTGCCTTCAACCTTCTCGGTGCTGAAAACCGATTTTTTAAACGTTCATACAGATTATATGGAGGGGTTCGAATGAAAAACATGCAACGGGCGCTGCTCGTCTGGTTGGGTTGTCTAGTCTTCCTGGCCGCATGCAGCGGCGGCAATAACAATCCAGGCGGGTCGAACGCGGAGCCGGCAGCGCCGGGGAATAGCGGAGAGGCGCCGGTTAATACAGAAACCGACGGCGAGCTGCCGCATGTGGAGCTGATCTGGTACTACGGCGTGTCGCAGGTGTCGCCGGATCAGCAGAAGATCGAGGCTGAGGTGAACCGCATCGTGGAAGAGAAGCTGAATGCGACGGTGAAGCTGCGCCCGATCGATTTCGGCAGCTATACGACCAAGCTTAACACCGCCAGCGCAGCCGGAGAGAAGTTCGACCTCGTCTGGACCGCCAACTGGGCGTTCAACTATGACGAGAATGTCAAAAAAGGCGCGTTTATCCCTCTCGACGAGCTGCTGGAGCAGCACGCGCCGGAGACGCTGAAGGCGATCCCGTCGTTCACATGGGATGCGACCAAATACCAGGGTGAAATCTATGCGGTGCCCAACTATCAGACGATCACCTCGCGTTACGGCGCCAGCATCCGCAAGGATCTCGCCGACAAATACGGATTTGACGCATCGACGGTAGAGACGCTGGAGGATCTGGAGCCGTTCCTGGCGCTGGTCAAAGAGAATGATCCCAGCATCACTCCGCTTATGCTGACGGGTCCGGGCACGAAGTTCGAGCCGTTCATGTATGGCTTCGACGACAATGGCATCCGAATCGGCGACGACACGTTCAAGACGCAGATCCTGGAGGAGACGCCGGAGTACAAAAGCTTCGTCGAGCTGATGCACAGCTGGTTCGAGAAAGGCTACATCAACGACGACGCCTCGACAGTCAAACAAATCGACGCCATCTACAATGGGAAGTACGCCTCTGGTCTGGAGAGCGCCATGAAGCCGGGCTACGAGGCGGAGAAAAAAGCGTCCAACGGCGGCTATGACGTCATCGGCATCCCGTTCACCGAGGCGACGACGCGCCGCACGTCCAACATTACGACGCTCACTGCAGTCAGCCGTACCTCGGCCAATCCGGAGCGGGCGGTCATGCTGATTGAGCTGGTCAATAACGATCCGGAGCTGTACAATCTGCTCAGCTTTGGCATCGAAGGCACGCACTACGAGAAGCTGGATGAAAACACCGTCCGCATCGATCCAAACGCTAGCTACCGCGCCCAAAACTGGGTGTTCGGCAACGTCTTCAACGGCTACCTGGTCGAAGGGCAAGCGCCGGATACATGGGAGAAGACCAAGGCGCTCAACGAATCGGCTTTTGTCCAGCCGACCTTCGGCTTTTCCTTTGACGATACGGCGGTCAAGGCGGAATATGCCAACGTGATGGCCGTCAAGGCGGAGTATGAGCCGCTGCTGATGACCGGCACCGTCGATCCCGAGACGTATCTGCCCGAATATCTGACCAAGCTGCGCAACGCCGGCGCCGAGAAGGTGCGCGATGAGCTGCAGCGCCAGCTCGACGCCTGGGTGGCGGAGAATGTGAAGTCGTAAGCGATCAACTGGAGCGCGAATAAGTCTCGAATAAGTCTTGAATAAGTCTCGAATAAGGGCTGCCGCTCTCGCGGTAGCCCTTCCATTTGGCTTGGAATCGGTGAGTCCGGGGGGGCGATCAGTACGCTGTACCCGACGAGTTTTGGGGGATCCTGCGGTATCCTTGCCCGCGCGATATGCGATGTAAGGATGGCAGTTACGCTAACGCTTGCCCTCGGCCTTATTTGCTCCAAAAGAAGACATCGCCCAATCTAACGCTCGCGGGGGCACTTATTTTTGCAAAACGACGCCAAAATCAGCTTTTTCACACCAATAAGCGCCGTGGTAAGCGTTACGTTCATAATGGGGATCAATAGCCGCCAATAAGCGCCGTAACGAGCCTTACAGCGGTCGGCCTCTCAGCCAGCGGGCGATTCCATAAGCGCATGGTCTGTGTATGAACGATCCTAACGCCATCCACTAGTCCAACTCGGCTCGCGAGAAAAGGTCTCGGATGGCGGCATCGTCTTCGCAGACCGCCAAGAACCCCGCGGCGAATCGTGCGAGCGCCTGGCTGTCCTCGGAATAAGCGCAGAACATATCCGCCTCGGGGTCGAAATGAACGACGCCCTTTATCTTCGGCATACGCTCCTTGATGAACACCGCCGCCAGCGACCCCCAGTCATAGCCGTTGCCTTCGAAGCCCTCGTCCTCCCGCTCGAGGAATACCTCTTGCTTGTAGCTTCCTGCCGTGAGGATCAGCGATACCGACCGGTCGTGCACGATCCATTTGAAAGGTGCGAACTGGTCCTTGTCGATTGGAGCAGCAGTTTCTGTAGTCGGACTCAAGCCGCTGACAGACACTTTCTTGGCATTTCGCTTGCTTGCGGGCTTTTCTTTGCCGCGGAGGTTTAGGTGTTCGCGAGTCATGTCGAGGAATTGCCGGTTGAGCGCATCCTTGGGCTCCAGACGGCAGGCCTCCTCGAAGCAGGGCAGCGCATCCTGATAGCGATCCGCATAATAATACGCATAGCCCAAGCGGAATTGCCACAGCGCATCCGTTGCTCCTTGCTCCTGGACCGTAAGCAACAGACGAATCGCTTCGTCGTAGTTGCCGATGTTGTTGTGCGCGCGCGCCAGATGGCCGATCAATTCGGCATCCAGCTCTTCCTCCGGCAAGGCTGTCAGCTCAGCGACGATGGCCTCATGCTTTTGCTTGCCGAACCACACGTTTAGCTTCTTGAGCAAATCCGCTTTCATCCAACGACATCTCCCTTCGGGGCATTTGATCGAGTCTAATAATGCCCTTATTTTACCGCCGTCGGTTCATGCGGGTCCAGTGTCTAAAGGCATGACCTCCCGGCAAGGCAGCTTGCCGCGAAGAGCACAGAAAGACAGGACGAGGCAGGGATCGAGTGGTAGGATGAAAAGCAAGGAGAGTGAGGCTATGGAGTGGCTGACACGAATGCAGGATGCGCTAACCTATATCGAGGACCATATGACGGAGCCGTTCGGCATCGAAGAGGTGGCCCACGCAGTGTATGCGTCGCCGTTTCATTTCCAGCGGATGTTCCGTATGCTGACCGGCGTCTCGGTGGGGGAGTATGTCCGTCGCCGTCGGCTGACGCTGGCTGCGCAGGAGCTTGCCGTTCAACAGGCGAGGGTGCTTGATGTGGCGTTGAAGTACGGGTACGAGTCGCCGGAGGCGTTTGCCAAGGCGTTCCGCAAAGCGCACGGCATCGCGCCGTCGGCGGCGCGCGAGCAGGATGCGCGGCTCAAGGCTTACCCTCGCCTCACCTTCCACCTGTCCTTGAAAGGAGACCAAGATATGGATTATCGTATTGTGAACAGAGAGGCCTTTACAGTCACAGGAAAGAAGATCGTCTCCACCCATGTGGATGGCGAGAACGTTCGTCAAATTCCTGCCTTCTGGCAGCAGTGCCATGCAGACGGCACCTCGGATCGGTTGGTCGAGCTAGGCGGTCGAGCGCATGACCTGCTCGGCATCTGTGCCGACATGAGCCCGGAGGGAGATTCCTTCTCATACTGGATCGCGGTAGAGGCCGATCGTCCAGACGAAGCGGGACTGTCGACGCGGGTTATTCCCGCTGCGACATGGGCCGTATTTACATCCGTCGGTCCGATGCCGGGCGCGATCCAGGATGTCTGGCAGCGTATCTACCAGGAATGGTTCCCGGCGACAGGCTACGAGCACACGGGCGGGCCGGATTTTGAGTTCTACCCGCCCGGTGACCCGGCAGCGGATGATTATCGCTCGGAGATCTGGGTGCCGGTGCAGATGGCGGCGCGGATCTGATACGTTTGGAGCTGCGGTAGCTCGGACAAATCCGTGCGCAGCGTCCGCGCGTAGTTGACGCTGAGCATAACGTCGGTCGGGACGAACACACTAACGAGTTTATACTCGCAAAAACACGAGGCCGCCCTCCCAGTCGCTATAATGACTGGAGGGTGACCTCGTCTTGGTATCCTGCCTCGCAGGAGTGCGCTTAACGAGTAAAGTGGTACATGGCGTCCGCAGGCTGCGGGATGTCCGCCCAGGTGCGGCCCTCCCCGTTGAACTGGGGCAACCAAGGCGCCAGCGCGTCGAACATCTCGTCGCACATGCTCCATACCTGCTCGGTGCTGCAGATCGCCGCGGTCAGCGGATCATGCAGGATCGCCTGCTTGACCAGCTCGCGGTTGCCCGTCAATGCCGCCTCGACGGCCATCTCCTGGACGCTGATGCTTGCCCGGCAGGTCGCTGCGCAAGCGAGCGGCAGGTCGCCGATCCAGGTCGGAGCGACTCCGTTCCGATCCACGTAACAAGGAATTTCGATGGTGGCGCCGTCCGGCAGATTCGTGATGTGGCCCTGATTGGCGATATTGAAGTTGCCGCGATACACCCGGCCCGTCTCGAGCGCTTCGATAATGTAAGAGCCGTGCTCCTCCGAGCGTTGTCCGAGCGGGATCGAATCGAGCTCTCCGCTCAGCCATTTCGGATACATCGCCTTATAGTCCTCGTACCGGGTCAGGCAATGCTCGAGATAGCCCGCCGTGACGCCGCCGATCCACTCCTTATCATTGATCCAGCGGTCCATATCCGCCGACTTCTTGCGGTACCAGGGCAGGTATTCGCTCAGGTGTCCGTTGGATTCGGTCGAATAATAGCCGAACCTGCGCAGCACATCGATCCGGCACGGCTCCGTCTGCGGCAGCGTCGGATGATTCTCGAAGGCCTCTAGCAGCCCGGGCAGCATATCCTTGCCCCGGTGCGATACTTTGACGAACCAGGTCTGATGGTTGATGCCGGCGCAGATCTGGTCCAGCTCGTCCTGCGGCAGGCCAAGCGCCTCGGCGATCTGCTCGTGGCCGTGCTGCACGCCATGGCACAGACCGAGCACCCGTACGCCGCCGGCCCGGCGCACCGCCCAGGTGTTCATGGCCATCGGATTGGAGTAATTGAGCAGCAGCGCGTCGGGAGCCAGCTCGCGCATATCGCGGGCGATATCGAGCAGCACCGGGATCGTACGCAGCGCGAAGAATACGCCGCCCGGGCCCAGCGTGTCGCCGACACACTGCTCTACCCCGTACTTGAGCGGGATCTCGATGTCGTGCTTGTAGGCCTCCAGCCCGCCCACGCGCGCCAGACAGATGACATAGTCCGCCCCGGCGATGGCCTCTCTCTGATCCATAGTGGAGCGGATCGTCGCCTGATCCAGTCCGTTGATGTCGAGCGTGTGCTGACTGAGCTTGGTCACCATCGTCAGATTATCCTCATCGATGTCCATCAGTCGGAACTCCGTGTCGCGCAGCTCCGGCACCGCCATCACATCCATGATCAATCTACGTGTAAAATTAATGCTGCCTGCTCCGATCATGGCGATCTTTATCATGTTCTATCTGCACCTCCGTATAAAATAATTGCTCCCTTACACTTTTCCCATTAAGCATAGATCCGAGGAAAGATGGCGTAAATAGGAACTTATTATCGAAACGGTAGTACAATATTGCTCGGCCCTTAATCCACGAAAATATGGTGAGCGGGGATATCCTCTGCGCTCTCGCGGAATTGCTGGGGCGAAGCGCCCAGCATCCTTCGGAACACTTTGCCAAAGTAGCTGCTGTTGTCAAAGCCGGTGGCAGCGGCAATCGCGGCGATCGCATGACTCGTCTGGCGGAGCAGCCGCGACGCTTCGCCGATCCGGATATTGGTCAAATGTTGAATCGGCGTCAGGCCGGTATGCTTGACGTACAATCGGCAGAAATGATACTTGGACATCCCTGATGAGGCGGCAATCTCCTCGAGCGTCAGCGCGCGATGAAATTGCTCCCGTATAAACTTCTGAGCGGCGATAACTGCTTCGGGCATAGATTGCGGCGGTTCGGATTTGCCCTCCAGGCAGCGCAGGCAGCTAACAATCCACTGATAGAGCCGGACGGAGATATCGTATTTGTCCTGCAGCGCTTGATTGTGAGCGTCCTGCATCATCTCCCACAGCATGGCGATCGGTTGGGCATTCGGCTTTAAAGCGATCACCGGTCCGTTTTTCTCGATGATCTCGTTCCAGTAGGAATGGACATGGTCGCCTTCGGCGGTCAGGAAGACGAACTCCCACGGCTCGGCCGCATCGGCAGGATAATAATAACGGTGATCATCCGGTATACGGACGAAAAAGCCATGGTTTTTGGGCACGGTATAAATCTTGCCGCCGATCTCCAGATGGCCTTCGCCAGAGAGCGTATATTGGAACAGCACGAACTTGTCGCCGCGTGTCCGGCCGTCCCAGCGATAGGTTTCATTGACGGCGCTCTCCCAGCCTACCGTGCGGATGACCATCAACGGGTCCGAATCATCCCTGTAGCGAAAGCCATAATTGGTTCTGAGCAATATACTACTACCTCCTCGCTCTAATAATCCTATTGAAATGCTGGATGTTCTCCATTACATTGGGGATGCCAGCTTAATAGATGTGAAAATATTGTACTATATATCAAACTGACGAAAAAGGCCGAAGAGGCATGGAATCGAATCTGTAGAAAAGCCTATGCTTACGAAGTCGCTTTCTTTCAGAAAGCGTTTAAGCGTTCGCCTAAAAGCTTTTCGCAGAAAAGCTAGCTTCGAAAGCATACGCTGTCCCCGGATTTCAACCGCTAAAGCGGTGAAAAATCAAGAAATCTGGGGACAACAGCGATCGGAAGATCGATCCCATGACCGTAGGCTTTGTTTTGAAGGAAGCTTGATATCGATACAAAAGGAGTGAGTCGAAATGCCAATGGTTGATATGCCGCTCGCGCAGTTGCAGACGTATCCAGGGACGAATCCGCGGCCCCAGGATTTCGATGCGTATTGGGACCGGGCGATCCAGGAGATGCGGCGTTTGGACAGTCAGGTGGAGATGGTGGCGAGCGAGTTCCAGGTGCCGTATGCCGAGTGCTTCCATCTCTACTACACCGGGGTCGGCGGGGCCCGCATCCATGCCAAGTATGTCCGGCCCAAGCATGCACAGGCTCCGCATCCGGCGGTGCTGTTGTTCCACGGGTACGCGCATCATTCCGGCGACTGGGCGGATAAGCTCAGCTATGCATTGGCAGGCTTCTCTGTGCTCGCGATGGATTGCCGGGGACAAGGCGGGTTGTCCGAGGACCCTGGCGGCGTGCGGGGGACGACCCACAAGGGGCATATCATCCGCGGCCTCGACGATCACCCGGACCGGCTGTTGTTCCGACAGATCTTCCTCGATGCCGCACAGCTCGCAGGCATCGTCATGGAGCTGCCGGAGGTGGACGAGGCGCGTGTCGGCGTCATGGGCGGCTCGCAGGGCGGCGGACTGGCGATCGCTTGCGCGGCGCTCGAGCCCCGCATCAACCGGATCGCCGCCAGCGTACCGTTCCTCAGCGATTACAAGCGCGTATGGGAGATGGACCTGGCCAGAGATTCGTATGAGGAGCTGCGCGTCTTCTTCCGTCATCATGATCCGCAGCATACGCGCGAGGACGAGATTTTCGAGCGGCTGGGCTACATCGATACCCAGCACCTGGCAGGGCGGATTCGCGGCGAGGTCATGCTCGGCGTTGGCTTGCTGGATACGGTCTGTCCGCCCTCGACACAGTTTGCCATCTACAACAAGATCGCCGCTCCCAAGCATCTGGAGCTCTACCCGGACTACGGACATGAGCGATTGCCGGGCTTCGAGGACAAGACGATTTCCTTTATGCTGGATATGCATCAGCGACACGCGGATACGTAGGCCTTAACCAACTGCTGTCTTCCCTGGACTAACGCTCCGAGAGCGCTGAGAAGGGCCGGAGACAGCTCTTTTCGCATATGCTATGATAGGCATCAGACGACACCCCCAGTCTTTGCAGCAGGAGGGAACAACCGCATGTTTTCCAGACTGAAAGCGCTAACAATATATCCCAAGCTTGTATTGTCTTTTCTGCTCATTATCCTTCCTATCTATATGACCAGCCTCATGATGAATCAATCCGGACAAGAGTACGTCAAGGACCAGATCACCGAATCGATGTCCTCCCGGATCCACTTTTACCTCTCCTCTCTGGACACTGAGTTTGCCCGACTGAACCGGCTCAAAGCAGAGTATATGACCGACGACGATCTCCTGGCTCTGGCGGCAGCCTCGCAGATGCTGGACGATTATGAACGGACCCAGCTCATCCTGGCCGTCAAGAGCAAGCTCTATCTGCTGAAAAGCTCCAGCCCGTTCGTGGACAATGTAAAGCTGTATATCCCGGCGCTCGGTCGGAGTATTACGGCCAATGATTATGAGGATACGATCGCGCAAGCGGAGCTTGACGCCATCCTCGATCCGGACAATATGAGGACGCCGATCTTCAGCATGAACGACGCCTTGCTGATGAGCGGCATCTATCCGGACGCCGTCTATCTGAATCGGCAGCCGATCCTGGCGATCGGGATCGAGCTCTCCCGCAAGGAAATGATCCGGACCCTCTCCAATATCGTTACCAGGGAGCAAGGAGGGGCTGCGCTGATCAACAGGGACCGGACCTGGAGTCTCTCCTCGGGCGTCGACGACGCCTCCTTGACGGAATTTACGCAGCAGCTGCCGCAGCCGACGGATTTGGAAGATACCGCTCATCAGGCGACAGCCGGCCAGATGACGCTGACGATGAGCGACAAGGATTATTTTATCGCGTATGCGTACTCGCCCTTGCTGGATGCGACGCTTGCCGTATTCGTCCCGGTCGAGCAGGTGTTGCAGCCGCTGAGCCAGCATCGGGACTGGCTCTGGGTCTTGTCGTTCATTGCCGTCGTACTGGTCACGCTGTTTGCCTATTGGATCTATCGCCTGATTCATCGGCCGCTGAGACGACTCGTCATCTCGTTCCGCAAGGTGGAGAAGGGCGACCTTCGGGTCCGCGTCCAGCCGGATACGCAGGACGAGTTCCGGTACTTGTACACGCAGTTCAACGCGATGCTGAGCCGGATCGAGAGGTTGATCGGCGAAGTGTACGAGGAGCAGATCCGCTCTCAGCAGTCGGAGCTGAAGCAGCTGCAGTCCCAGATTAATCCGCATTTCTTCTATAACTGCTTTTTTATCCTGCAAGGCCTCGTCCGTATGGGGCAGACGGAGCTGGCGGATCGGATGCTGCATCATCTGGGCAGCTACTTTCATTTCATCACCCGCAATGGCAAGGAGTCCGTACCCCTGGAGATGGAGATCAGCCATGCAGCGTCCTATGTCGAGATCCAGAAGCTGCGGTTCGGAGACGCCATCGAGGTCGAGATGGAGAGCCTGCCGGCCTCCTGGCGAGCGGTCGAGGTGCCGCGCCTGATCGTGCAGCCGTTGATCGAAAATGCCTACAAGCATGCCCTCGAGCACAAAGTGTCGGACGGGAGGCTGCGCATCGGCTTCGCCGAGCAAGACGAGGGGCGCATCCTGACCATAGAAGTCGAGGATAACGGCGCGGAGCTGGACGACGAGCGGTTGGCGCAGCTGGCCCGAACGCTGGAGCGATCGGAGCAGGCGATGGAGATGACAGGCATCCTGAATACGCATCGCCGATTGCAGCTCCGATTCGGACGCGAATATGGTCTGACCGTCGCAAGAGGCGCATGGGGCGGGATGAACGTGCAGATCCGGCTGACAAGAGAAGGAGGGGGAGAGGGACATGTTGAAGCTGCTGATCGTCGATAACGAGCGGATTATCGTGGAGAGCCTGCTCGATCTGTTCGAGCGCAACGAGCGGATCGAGCTGGAGGTTCACGGGGCTTACTCCTCGCTGGATGCGCTCGAGCTGCTGCGGCGGACGCGGATCGATATCGTGCTCTCCGATATCCGTATGCCCGGGATGGACGGGCTGGAGCTGCAGCGGGAGATCGTCAAGGAATGGCCGTGGTGCAAGGTGATTTTCCTGACGGGCTATGACGACTTCGACTATATTCATCAGGCGGTGCGCAATGGCGGCATCGATTATTTGCTCAAGATGGAGGGCGACGAGGCGATTGTCCGAGCGGTAGAAAAGGCCGCAGCGGAGCTCTATGAGGCGGTGGCCTCCAGGCAGTCGCTCGAGCATGCGAAGCGGCAGCTGTTGCAGGCGAGACCGCTGCTGCTCCAAGAGTATGTGATGGAGCTGGTCCAGGGGGATGCGGATGCCCATCGCCGGAGAGCGGCGCGGTTCGCCGAGCTGAGCCTCCCGCTGGGCAGCGAGGATCCGGTGCTGCTGGTGATCGGGCGCGTCGATGATTGGGGGGAGGAGCTGAGCAACTCAGACAGGCAATTGCTGCTGTATGCGATAGCGAATATTGCCGACGAATACTTCGCCAAGGCTTCCCGTTGCGTATCGGTCAGCTTTGAGAGGAGCAAGCTGCTCTGGCTGATTCAGCCTGCGGGGGATGCGGCGGCGGGGAACGCGCCGTCGACCAGGGAATCTCGCAGCCAGCTCATTCGGTTCATCCATGGCACCATCGAGACGGTCCAATATGCGTGCAAGCAGTACTTGAAGCTGTCGTTGTCTTTTGCGGCAGCGGATACGATGCGTGCATGGAAGGACACGCCGGAGCAGTTCCATGCCCTGAAGCGGCTGTTCGGCCGCGGCCTGGGCCTTGGCAAGGAGTTCATCCTGCTGGACAAGCCGGCTCCGGGAGGGCAAGCCGGGGAGGCAGCCATCCAGACGCAGGCGATGCGCAGTCAGCTGGAGAAGCTCGGCGCGATGTCAGCCTATCTGGAGAACGGTCAGCGACAGCATTTCGAGACGGAGTATGCCAAGCTGATGGACATGGCAGCGGGTCTTAAGCGGCAGGATGCGCATCTCAGACTGGAGATCTACGCTTCGCTGGTCGCTATCTTCCTCTCTTATATGAATCGTTGGGGGCTGCATGCCGAGATCGGCCAGACGTTTGATCTGGGGCGATTGGCCAGCCTCGACGCCGATCGCCATTGGCATGAGGTGGAGGCTTATTTCTCCAGCCTCGCAGACCGACTCTTCGAGCAAAAGCAGCTCGATCAGCATAGCAGCGAGGGCAGTTTGATCCGGCATGTCCAGCTCTATGTGGAGCATAACCTGGCCGGTGACCTGTCACTGACCCGCATCGGCGAGGTTGTCGGCTACAATCCCTATTACTTGACGCGACTGTACAAGCACAAGACGAACGAAGGGCTGACCGAATTCATCATCCGCTGCCGCTTGGCCAGGGCGCAGAAGCTGCTGGCAGAGGGCCAGATGATCGTACAGGATATTTCCCGAGCGGTCGGGTTTATGACGGAGCAGTCCTTTTACCGCTTCTTCAAAAAGGCTGCCGGCTGCACCCCCCAGGAATACAGAGAGCGATCCATGTTATCCAAAACGGATAATGAAAAGTGAAAATCGGCGAGTAGAGCGGAGGTCAGAGGCCGCTTTATACTAAGGCTAAGCAAGGCGAGGATCGCAGCCTGCATCACATCCAAGGGGGAAGGGAAATTGAAAAAGAGAAGTCTGCTCTTCATGGTAACCCTCGTGCTGGCATTCTCATGTATCGCAGCGGCATGCAGCAATGGACAGGACAGCAACGTCAAAACCAATGAGCCAACGCCGCAAGCCGGAGAGACGGCAGAGGAAACGCCAGGCGATAGCCCGTCCGAGCCCGCAGATCCGTTCGGCAAGTTCGATCCTCCGATCGAGCTCCACGTGGCGCGTGCGGTCGAACAGAACTGGACGTATCCGCAAGGCGACAGTATCGACAACAATGTGTGGTATCGCGAATATGAGGAGCTGCTGGGGATCAAGATCGTCCATGACTGGACCGCGCTGGCCAACGAGTACAATCGCAAGCTGAATGTCTCGATCGCTTCCGGGAGTCTGCCCGAGGTGTTCGCGGTATCGGCCAGTCAACTGAAACAGCTGGCGGATGCCGGACAGCTCGAGGATCTGACCGACGTATACGAGCGATATGCTTCCGATCATACCAAAAAACTGCAGATGGGCGATGGCGGCGCGGCGCTGGCTTCCGCGACCTTCAATGGCCAACTGCTGGCGATCCCGGTGGTGAATGCCCCGATCTACGAGCCCAATCTGTTATGGGTGCGCACAGACTGGCTGGAGAAGCTAGGCTTGCCTGAGCCCCAAACGTTCGAGGATGTGTTGCGGATCTCCGAAGCCTTCACCCAGCAGGACCCGGATGGCAACGGCAAGCCAGACACGTACGGACTGGCGGTCAATAACTATCTGTACGGACCGATCACCTCGCTTACCGGCTTCGCCAATGCGTTCCACGCCTACCCGCAAACTTGGGTGAAGGATGAGTCCGGCAAGGTAGTCTACGGCTCGGCACAGCCTGAGATGAAGCTCGCGCTGGCCAAGCTGCAGAAGATGTACAAGGCAGGTCAGCTCGACCGGGAGTTCGGCGTCAAGGACGGCAACAAGGTCGCAGAGGACATCGCCGCCGGCAAATTCGGCATGGCCTTCGGGGCCAACTGGAACCCTTACGTATTCCTCGATGCGGTGAAGAAAAATCCGGGTATGGAATGGAAGCCGTTCGCCGTTCCTTCGGTAGACGGTACCCCGTCCAAAGCGAGCGTAGGCTTCTCGGCGAGCGGCTACGTCGTCGTCCGCAAGGGCGTCAAACATCCCGAGGCAGTCGTCAAGATGCTCAATCTGCACGAGGAAGTTGTGCATGGCTCCAGAAGGGATGAGGAGAAGTTCATTACGGTGGAGGAAAACGGCGAGCGTATCAACACCTCGAGATTGTCGATCGTGCAATCCGGCGTGTCTAACGACGGCGTGCTCGAATCGCTGCAGCTGCTGCGAGAAGCGATCAACAACGAGGACGAGAGCCTGCTCGCCGATGCGCTGACCGAGACAGATAAGTATGGCCCGACCGTCGATTATCTAAAGACCGGCAATATGGACAACTGGGCTGTCGCGCATCAATACTTTGGCTTCGAAGTGACGATGGACAATTATACGGACGACCGGCTGCTCATGACCGCGTTCGGCGGGCAGACGCCGACGATGGCGGATAAGTGGGCCACCCTCGACAAGCTGGAGAAGGAGACATTCACCAAAATCATTATGGGCGCTGCGCCGGTGGATGAGTTCGAGAAATTCGTAAGCGACTGGAACAAGCTGGGCGGAGAAACGATCCTCGCAGAAATCAACGACTGGATCGCTTCGCAATAAACGCAACCAACTGCATGATGAAGACTTGGCAAGGGGAGATGGGAACGTTCCTCCCCTTCTTCGTCCTGCCTATCTATCGATTAATGAGGCGGTGAGAAAGCCTGTGAAAGCTGCAAAATGGGTACGCGAGTTACCGCTGCATCTGCTGCTGCTGCCCGGTCTGGCGCTTTTGCTGATCTACAGCTATGTGCCGATGCTCGGGGTGGTGATTGCGTTTCAGAAATTTACGATCTTCAGCGGCTGGTTCGGCTCCCCGTGGGTGGGACTCGACAACTTCAAGTATGTGCTGGATTTGCCGGATACCGGACGGGTCATCTGGAACACGCTGTTTATCGCCAGTATGAAGATCGTTGCGGGTCTGATCGTACCGATCGTGATTGCGATTCTGCTGAATGAAGTATCGCGCGCCTTCATCAAGCGAAGCGTCCAGACGCTGATCTATCTGCCCCACTTTTTGTCCTGGGTCATCCTGAGCGGCATCCTGATCGACCTGCTGTCGCCCTCCGAAGGGCTGGTGAATGCTTTCCTCGCCTGGATGGGCATCGAGCCGATCTTCTTCCTGGCCGATAACCGCTGGTTCCCGGCCGTTCTGATCGTCTCCGATGTGTGGAAGGAGTTCGGCTTCAGCACGATTGTCTATCTGGCGGCGATCACGAGCGTCAATCCGACGTTATACGAAGCGGCTGTGATGGACGGCGCCAATCGCTGGCGGCAGACGCTGCACATCACTTTGCCCGGGATGATGCCGATTATCGTCCTGATGGCGACGCTGAGTCTGGGCAACGTGCTTAATGCGGGCTTCGATCAAGTGTTTAATCTGTCCAATCCGCTTGTGTACGAGAGCGGGGATATTCTCGACACGATGATTTACCGGATCGCATTTAATGACGCGCAGTACGGGTTAGCGACTGCCGTGGGGTTATTTAAATCGGTCGTGTCGTTCCTGCTCATCTCCATCTCGTATTTGCTGGCTTACCGATTTGCGAACTACCGGATTTTTTAAGGAAGGAGAGGGCTACGCGTGCATCATGTCTCCTGGAGCAGACGTTTGTTCCTCCGTTTCAATACGTTGTTTTTGGCGTTTCTGGCCGTGCTCTGTTTCTTGCCCCTGATTCATGTCATGGCCGTATCCTTCAGCGAGAGCGCGGCGGTCGCGGCTGGTCAGGTGACCTTCTGGCCGGTCGACTTTACGCTCAAGTCGTATGATTTCATCGTGAGCCGTCCCGAGTTTTTGCGCTCGCTGGGCATTACGCTCGAGCGGGTCATACTGGGCACGGCGATCAACATGCTGCTGACGGTGATGGTCGCTTATCCGCTATCCAAGGAAGTGAAGGCCTTCCGTCTCCGCACCGTGTATGTGTGGATCTTTGTTTTTACGATTCTGTTCAGCGGCGGGCTGGTCCCCTGGTATATGACGATCCGCTATACGGGCTTGCTCGATTCGATCTGGGCGCTTGTGCTGCCGGGAGCCGTGCCCGTCTTTAATGTCATCCTGCTGCTCAACTTCTTCCGCGGACTGCCCAAGGAGCTGGAGGAGTCTTGCTTTATGGACGGCGCTGGACATATCCGGACGTTATGGAGCATCTACGTGCCGCTATCGTTGCCCGGGCTGGCTACGGTGGGCCTGTTCACCATTGTGGGGCATTGGAACGCCTGGTTTGACGGCCTCATCCTGATGAACAAGCCGGAGCATTATCCGCTGTCCTCCTATTTGCAGACGATTATTATCAACTTCGACTTTTCGCAGGTCAAGCAGGAGGATATTCACAAGCTGTCGCAGATCTCGACGCGCACCTCCAAGGCCGCGCAGATCATTGTCGGTTCTTTGCCGATTTTGCTGGTGTACCCGTTTTTACAGAAGTATTTTGTCAAAGGAATCGTATTGGGGAGTGTGAAGGAATGAGTGCTCTGTTTTACAAGCCGGCAGATGGCTGGCTGGCCGATGTCATCCCCTTCTATGACGAGGGCGAGTTCAAGCTGTTGTATCTTAAGGACTGGCGGGACAAGGACGCCTACGGCGAAGGCACGCCATGGTTTTTACTGGGCACGCAGGATTTCGTCCGCTTCACCGAATATGGAGAAGTGCTGCCGCGGGGCCGCGAGGATGAGCAGGATCTATACATCTACACGGGCTGTATCTTGAAGGTTGGCGATCTGTACCATATCTTCTATACGGGCAATAACTTTCATTTCCCGGCGCAGGGCAAGCAGCAGCAGGCGGTGATGCATGCCGTCAGTCGAGATATGGTGCATTGGGAAAAGCAGCCTGAGGATGCCTTCTACGCGCCCTCCGACCAGTACGAGGAGCATGACTGGCGCGATCCGTTCGTCTTCTGGAACGAGGAGGCGGGCGAGTACTGGATGCTGCTGGCTGCGCGTCTGAAGGAAGGCCCGGCCAATCGGCGAGGCTGCGTCGCCTTGTGCGCTTCCAGCGATCTGAAGCGCTGGGAGGTCCGAGACCCTTTCTGGGCGCCCTATTTGTATACGACGCATGAGTGTCCGGATTTGTTCCGCATCGGGGAGTGGTGGTACCTGATCTACTCCACCTTCTCGGATCGGACCGTGACCCACTACCGGATGAGCAAGTCGCTGCAGGGGCCGTGGCTGGCGCCGGAGGATGACGCCTTGGACAATCGCGCGTTTTACGCGGCCAAGACCTGGACGGACGGCAAGCGCCGCTACGCTTTCGGCTGGAATCCGACTAGAGAGGGCGAGCACGATCAGGGGACGTGGCAGTGGGGCGGCCATCTCGTCGTCCATGAGCTGATTCAGCAAGCCGACGGCTCCTTGTCCGTCACGGTTCCCGACTCCGTCAGAGCGGCCTTCGCTGCGGAACTTCCGTTTGCGTTTGCCCAGGTATTGGGCGACTGGCAGACAGGGCCAGGGAGCGCGGCCGTCGATGCCGGCGATGCCTTCGCTTGCGCCGTGGCCGGCCGCCTGCCGGAGAGCTGCAAGCTCGAGCTGAGCCTCAGCTTCGCAGCCGGCACCCGGAGCTGCGGCATCATCCTGAGAGGGGGTGAACAGCTGGAATACGGATACCAGATCCGGTTCGAGCCGGGTCGGCGCCGGGTCGTCTTCGATCAGTGGCCAAGACCGGGCGACGTGCCCCATGCCGTAGGGCTGGAGCGTCCGCTGGAGCTGCAGCCGGATACGCGGTACGAGGTATGCATCCTGCTCGACGGCACGGTATGCGAGGTCTATGTCAACCGCACGATCGCGATGAGCGCGAGGCTGTACGATCACACGGAAGGCGGATGGGGGGTATTCGCAAGCGAAGGAAGCGCGAGCTTCCAGGCGGCATTATTCGGAAGATAGGCTTCGGAAGCAAACCGATACAGGAGGGGCTCACAATGAAGAGAAAGGCCAAATCAGCCTTGTCGTTCAGTATGGCTATTATCCTCGTATTTTCGATGTTCGGATCGATCGCTGCGGCTAACCAGCCCGGCGTTGTCTACCATCCGACTACAGGCCTCATCGACTTTACCTATGGCAGCGTGACGTTGGGTACGGGGAGCAGCGGTCAACTGACCGGCATCCGTCATACCTCATTAACGAACCTGTGGAATAACGTCGCCACCTCCAGCACCGACATCAAGCGGGGGCATACGACCGTGGAGCACAGCTGGGGCAGCGGTCAGAGCAAGGCCGATCTGGAGACGACCGTACGGAAGAAATATGACGGGACGCTGACGGTCAGCCAGGATGCGTTGACGCAAGCGCCAGGCATCAGCGGCGTACAATGGGGGATGATCGTTCCGGATACGTATGACCTGATCCTCCCCGTATTGGGCGGCATCCGGCTGACAGCCGAGTCGCCGGATGCGGCCTACGGGTTCCAGCAGTTCGATTATCCGAACATCTGGGAGGCGCAGATGTTCCTCATCCAGGGGGAGGACGGCGGCATGCTCGTCCACGCCGACGACGATGCTCAGTTTTTTAAGACCCTGCATGTGAAGCACGAGAACGGCCAGTTCTACATCGGCATGGAGACCCATAGTCCGGCCCCGTTCGCAACCGTTACGGAAGCCGTCTCCACCGACTGGCGCCTGCAGGCTTATGCCGGAGAGTGGGTCAATGGAGCCGAGCTGTATCGGGGCTGGGCCGATCAGGAGTTCGGGTTGTCCGCCTTGCTAGCCGAGCAGCCCGCGTGGACGGAGGACATCCAGTTCGCTGTCGTGACCGATCTGGAGGATCAGCCGATGCTGGAGACCCTGGCGCAGCAGGTCGAGGCCGAGCAGACGCTGCTGGTCGTGCCGGGCTGGCGTCTGGACCCTTACGATGTGAACTTCCCGAATTATACGCCCAAGCCCGATATGGCGACCCGCATCCAGGCCGCCCAGGCGCTCGGCTACCGAGTGATGCTCTATGTCAATATCTTCGGCGTCTCGCCAGACAATCCGGCGTATGCATCCATGCAGCCGTATCAGGTCATCGATCCGTATACGCTGCAGCCGATCTACTCGGAGTATACGGCAGGCTCGGAGCAGATCAAGTTCGCCCAGATCAATCCGGCCTCGGAGGACTGGCGCGAGCTGTTCACGGACAAGATGGTCGAGCTGGTCCAGACGGTCCAGCCGGATGCGCTTCATCTCGATCAGTCGCTCCTCATGTATAATGATGCGAATGGCGAGATCGATGGCCTGAACATGATGCAAGGCAACATTGCCCTCCACCGCGAGCTGCGCGAGCAGCTGCCGGATGGCGTCGCCTTGGGCGGCGAGAGCCTCAACGAAATTACGACGCGCTACGAAGCGTTCGCTCAGCGGCATGCCTATGGCGTCTTCGCCCCAAGCGGGACCTGGGACAAACGCAGGATCGATCAGGTGGTGCCTGCCAGCTCAGCGATCTTTGCGCCGTATACGAAGATCTACGGGCACCCGGATCATGCCAATCCGATGACGGAGGATTATTTCCTTGCCTGGCATAAGGTCGTGCAGAACCGCCTGGGCGCGATCCCTGTGCTGACCCGTCCCAATCATGCGCAGGTGTCCGGCGCGTCTCCACTCATGAGCCAGTTCCTCGATGAAGTGAATTGGTATCAGGAGCATCGGCCGACCGCTGATCTGTCCTCCTGGTCGGACGATACCCTGTTTGCCTTCAAGACAGCGGCCGGCGGGAGCGCCGAGTATACACGCGATGCCTATGGAGAGAAGCTGTCGATGACGGCAGCCGGAGCCCCTGGGACAACCGATGTGCTGCGTTATCTGTACGGTCAGGACAGTGTCGAGCTGCCGGGCCAGATCCCGGGCTGGCACCTGTACGATGATACGCGGCTGTTCGGCCTCGATCCGGATCGCACGTATATCTACTCCGACGAGCTGCGGGACCCGGATGCCTTCCATATCTACGATCTGCCGGCGGAGGTTGCGGTGAAGCGATTGTCCTTGAAGAGCCGCCATACGGCGCTCTCGCTGCAGGATCAGCAGCAGGCCGATGCGACAGACCTGCTGGATTATGCCGGGCCGATCCGGGCAGGCGAGCGGCTGGGGGATGGTACGGTGAATCAGACCAGCGCGCCGTTCTCGTCGGCGGGCGGATTCTCCCATACGTTCGCCCAAGGCGGCACCGTGCAGCATTGGGGAGACCGCATCTTGGCGCATCCGCCGTATAGCGGACAATGGCAGGGTGGACAGACGTGGCTGGAGTTCGACGTGACGTTGCCGTCCGATCGGGATTCCTACTTCCGCACAGCCGTACAGCTAGGCAGCGCTCAGAATGCCCAGTCCAGCGACGGCGTGACATTCAAGCTCCTGGCGTGGGAGAAGGCCGCTCCTGCAGCGACGCGGCCGGTGCTGACGGAGGAGCAATTCAATGACACTGCGGCGCCGATCGCCATGGAGCTGGACTTGTCGCAGTGGAAGGGCAAGGAAATTACTGTGCGGCTCGAGACGCATCCGGGCACGACCGTCGACAATGACTCCGCCGTCTGGGTGACGCCTCGCGTGGCCCATGAACAGCAGGCCGGGCAGGCCCGCAGCGTCGTCCTGAAGCTGGTCAGTCCCGAGCCGATCGCGTCGGTCGTCTCGCTATCGGGCTTGGCGTCCGTCGTCGCACTCGGCGGGGATCGGTACGAGATTACGACTCCGGCAACCGAGCAGTTATCCTTGCTGCATGATACCGGAGCCATACCGGCATTGCCGCTTGCGCTGGATGCGGCCGCGTTTGATTCGAGCCTGCTGTTCGATAACGGGACGGAGTCTTTGCCGCAGAGTCCCTTTGGCGGATTTGCGGGCACCGGTACGATCAACGGAGTACAGAAACAAGGGCTCGACGCCCACCCGCCGCAGCGCGGGCAGACCCATATCGATTATGTGGTGCAGCTGCCGGCAGCGGATGCCCAGCTGACTGGATTCGCAGGCATCAAGGACGGCGCGGACGACTCCAACGGCGTCGGCTTCCGTATTGCGGTCAACGGCAATGAGCTGTGGTCAGAGGATGTGCTGCCAGGCGCAGTCTGGACGCCCTTTGACGTGTCGCTGGCGGATTACGCCGGGCAGGCTGTCGTCATCAGCCTGATCACCGATTCTTTAGGCGATTACGGCTACGACTGGGCGTTTTGGGGCGAGCCGCAGCTCAAGCATTGACAGCTCTAGCCTGCACAGAGTAGCGGTTATTATCGATGAGGAGCGCAGCGTCGTAATAGCCCCGGTCCCGATCTCTGCATGCATAAGCGCCTGAGCAGCCGGTCACATAGAACTTGGTGTTCGGGAAGCCGGGGTAGACATTGGAGGTCTTCTGGAAGAACAAGTGAGCATGATGGGTGAAGATGGCCAGCACATTGCTGCGAATCGAGGGCGGCACCGCGTCAAAGAAACGCCGCGTCTCGGCCGGACTCAGCACATGGGAAGGGTCGACTGTGAGCCCTGTAATATTAAGCGGCCAATGGAAGTCGAAAATATAATAGTAGCGGCTGTCGTCGAGGCTGCGCAGCAGGTTGATGCTCTCGTTGCTGAAGCGGCCCGTGGCGTTGTCCAGCCACACATGCCGCACCCGCCCCCCAGTGCCGGGGAAGCTGCGGAAGCCGTATTCGGTGCCGAGGTAGTTGCGGAACAGGCTGCGCGTCGTCGTCTCCCAGTTGCCGATGGCGGCTTTGTACGGAATGCTGCGGGGCCCCAGCACGGCGTTGACCGTATCGCGGAAGGTCGTGTACCGTGCTTGGGCGAACTGTCCGTGATCGGCCCCGGCATGCGCATTGTCGCCGCCGAAGATGACGTACCGTGTGCCGCTGCGGATCGCCCGGGGCAGCAGCTGCCGGAAGACAGCCTCGCTGTTGCCGTACCCGACATGGCTGTCGCCGATGACAGAGAAGCGGAGCACGGTCTGCTTGCTCGAGACGGGACGTTTGATGATGCTTTTGAGCCGACGCTTGAGAGCGCCCGGTTGTTTAAGAGGCTTTCTCATGTAACGCTTACCACCTTTGTCGTTGTTTGGAAGTATAGTATATTCAGCGACGCTGGCGGCGGCACGGCAAATCATCGTCCCTCAGTACGGACGATCATCATCAATTACACCTCCGAAATGAATGAGAAAAGGGACCCTGGCTATCCAGGGTCCCTTCTTAAACATCATGCTGCCGTATTAACGGAGCAATTGCAATACGCCTTGCGGCTGTTGATTGGCTTGCGCCAGCATCGCTTGCGCCGCTTGAGTGAGGATGTTGTTTTTGGTGAATTCCATCATTTCCTTGGCCATATCGACATCGCGAATCCGGGACTCGGCCGCCGTCAGGTTCTCTGCGGAAGCGCCCAGGTTGTTGATGGTGTGCTCCAGACGATTCTGGAACGCACCCAGCTTGGAGCGCTCATTGGAGACCGAACGGATCGCATTGTCGAGAACTTCGATTGCAGCCGTCGCTTTCTCCGATGTGGTCACATCCAGACTGTATTCAACGCCGGTATTGTTCGTTCCGTTCGTCACGTTTTGTGTAGAAGAGAACGCTGCGCCAGCAACCGTTCCCTGTGCCGCGCCTGCGCTTGTACCGGAGATGCCCAATGCCAGCGAACGCATGTCGCCGATGTCCACCGTCAAGGTTTGTCCGTTATTGGCGCCAATTTGCATTTTCAAACCTTGATCCACTGCGTCGGCTCCGACTGTCGATTGAGCTCCCTCGGAGGCTGTCAATTTCAACGTTTTTGCGAGCTCGTCCGCACCGATGGATACTGTTCCTGCTGCACCTTGCTTGCCGGAGGAAATAACGAATTTGCCATCCGACAGGCTTACCGTTGCATTGGCCAGAGCAGGGTCTGCCGCCCGGATCTGGGTCTGCAAGTCGGAGGCCAAAGCGCCTGCCGTATAATTGCCTACGGCCAGAGTAATATCCACATCAATACCATCGATGGACAACGTGCCGGTGTTGTTAGCATTGTGTCCTTGCTGTTCCACAGCCGAGCCGAGACCCAGCGCCGTCGATGCACTGCCTGTAATCGCGCCGATCGTGCTTGCACTGCCTGTCAGATTGTTGGTGATGACAAGCTTGTTGTCAGCGGTGAAGGATGCCGCGGCATTGCCTGTGCCGAATGCGGTGTCCAGCTTGCTGTTCAGATCGGTCAGGAAGCTCGTGCGATCACCGGCGTTCGTGAAATTATAGGTGCCGTCTGCAAGGGTCACACTCTTCGTCACGCCGCCAATTGTGAAGGACAGTTGATTATTGCCCGACCCTTCCGTACCCGTTGTAAACGAGGTTCCGACTAACGCAGCTGCGCCGCCTGTTCCAACAACTGCGAAGTCGTCTGCGGCATCTGCCGTTGAGAACACAATGTTGTTATCGGCGTCAAAGCCAACCGATACGCTTGCGAAAGCGCCGCCCAGCGCTTGAATTTTGGTCTCGATATCATCGATGAAGTCCTGCGCGCTCAAGCCGCCGCCCACACTCGAGTAATCTTGCGTGGCCAGGCTGATGGTCTGCTCTACGCCGTTCAAGGAAACCGTCAGCAGATTGTTCTGGCTGCCTTGCTCATAAGCCGCGCTAGTCAGACCGAGTTCAGCCGCGGCAGAACCAGTAATGTTAGTGATGGTGCTGGCTACGCCTTCTACGTTGTTCGTCAGGACCAGTTTGTTCGTGCTCGCTTCGAAGGAAGCGATGACATTGCCATTGCCGAACACGCTGTCCAACTGTGTATTCAGGTCTGTCAGGAAGGTGTTGCGACCGGCCCCAGTCGTCATATCATACGTATTTGCAGCCAAGCTGACCGTCTGGGTATTGCCGCCAACTGTCAGCGTAAGTTCATTGTTCGGCGTGTCCGCACCCGCCACCAGGTCGGAACCGTCGCCGGCTGTAGACAGATGGATGAGGGCGTTGCCGCCGGTCAAGGAGAAGGTATCGGTGGCATCGTTCGTTTTGAATACGAGCTCATCATCACTGTTAAAATCGACCGTAACATTGGCAAAGTCGCCGCCCAGCGCTTGAATCTTGGCTTCAAGATCGGCTCTGAAGTCTGCTTTCGTTTGACCTGGAGTGCCGTCATAATCGACTACGTCCAATGAAATCGAGGCAGAGACCCCGTTCAGGTTGATCGTAAGCTCGTTGTCATTTGCAGTAACCGTTGGGCCTGCAGCTGCGGTGTAAGCTTTTGAAGAAGTAATCGTCGCGCCTTCTGTTGTGGAATCCACAATGGTGAAGGCTGCGGTCAGCGTAGAAGCATCTACCGTGCCCGTTGCCGTTGCAGAAGTGGCCTCAATGTTCGGACCGCTGCCTGCGCTCGAAGGATTGCTATAAGCGACATTGCCGGTTACCGTACCGCCGCCGATTGCCGAAATGTTGACGTTGCCCAGCGCAGTGCCTGTAGCAGTAGCCACAGTATCGGCTGCTGTAATCGAAATCGTGCCGGTCACGGCTCCGCCGGTAACGTTGGCCGTTTTCGCTGTTTCCACGTTGAGCTCGCCTTTGAGCAGGCTCTTGGTATTAAATTCGGTTGTATTGCCGATCCGGTTGATCTCGGAGGTCAGTTGGTTGACTTCCTCCTGAATCGCCTGACGATCTTCTGTAGAGTTCGTGCCGTTCGCCGATTGCGCAGCCAGCTCGCGCATGCGCTGCAGGATGCTGTGCGTCTCGCTGAGTGCGCCCTCAGCCGTTTGGATCAGCGAGATGGCGTCCTGCGAGTTGCGGGTAGCCTGCTCCAGACCGCGGATTTGACCCCGCATTTTTTCGGAAATCGCCAGACCGGCCGCGTCGTCGCCGGCACGGTTAATCCGCAGACCGGAAGACAGCTTCTCCAAGGATTTGCTTGTGCCCACGTTGTTCGTTGCCAGCTGCCGATGCGTGTTCAGTGCTGCGATGTTGTGATTGATTCTCATGATTCTCTACCTCCGTGTGGTGTGGTTCAGGATGCCTCTCCATTTGCATCCTGTGCGAAGCCCTTGCGTGATGCCTGCTCTGTCGCTGCCGACGGATCGCGCGCTGATCCGACTAGCGAGTCGAGCTGGACGCTTACGCGGCTCTTCCCTGATGTACACCACTCGTCCATAAGTGGCAGAGATTCTATGCGCTATTGCTCTAGGTTGTCGTCTATGCTGTCGCTCCGGTCAGCCAATTCGCCTCTTACAATCGGGATATGTCTAGGCGCGTCGATCGCCAGACGCAGATGCCCCTCCTCGCTCTTGACGACCTTGACCATGATGTTGTTGTCGATCATCACGTATTCCCCTGGCTTTCTCCCTAATACGAGCATCTGCCCATCTCTCCTTATGTGGCCATCGGCCGAACCCAAAAATGAGCAAACACATCGCGACCTGGCTTCATCCTGAAGCGTATCGGCGATGGGTTTGCTCGTCCCTAAGCTTGGCTATATGGCATGCGAGTGTCCTGAGAAAACAGCAAAAAGACGACTAGCGCGCATGTTTCGACCTTCGTCGTCCTTGAATACACATGCGCTTCTACTCGTCCATGAGGAAGCGGATATCTACTTACAACCGTTATCGGCAATAGATCCGAAAAAGTTTAGGGCATTCCAAAAATTTTTTTGGTATACTTGTTACTAAAGTCCTATCTGTTTACCTTGCATTCGGAGGTTTCCTATCATGCTTGAGGACACACGCGCGATTCCCTTGACGGAGATCGCTGGACACACACGGGATAATCGGCATCTCTTTTTTTCAGTTGCCCGCCAGCTTGTCCGGCTTGTCGAACGTCAGAATGTTCCCGACAGTCAAGGTCATTCCTTTCATCCGGACCACCATTCGGTACTTATATCGGACGAAACCTCCGTCCAGATCATTTTGACCCCAACCCCTCCACCCAACTTCCTACCATCCGATAACCTTACCCGAGATGTTAAGTATGCTTCGCCAGAGCAGCTTGTTCGCTCCAGACGAGCCGTTGATCTTCGCAGCGATTTTTATGTTTTGGGCATCCTGTTTTATGAATGCCTGACGGGGCAGCCTCTTTTCGCGGCAACCACGGAGCTGGAGTGGGTGCATGCCCACTTGGCGCAGCTCCCCGCGAGACTGGAGAGGGTACGCCCGGATATTCCTGTCATCCTGGGCGATCTCGTCATGAAGCTGTTGAGCAAGCTGCCGGAGGATCGGTACCAGAGTATATACGGCTTGCTTGCCGATCTCGAGCATTGCGCCGAGCAGCTGCGTGAGCGCGGCGTGATCCCGGGGTTCGAGCTGGGGCGCGCGGATCGGTTAAGCCGCCTGCAGCTCCCCGAAGCGTTGTATGAAAGGGAGTCATCCTTGGAGCAGCTGCGTTCCAGCTATGCGGAGGCCGTCGCCGGAGCTGTAGAGACCGTCCTGATCGGAGGCCGCGCAGGCAGCGGCAAGACGGCATTGCTGAAGACTTTTCGAACGATCGTCTCAGAGCAGTCAGGACGCTTCCTTGCCGGTGTATTCGATCTGCAGACGCCTGCGGCGCCCTATCTGCCGCTGGTCCAGGCGATCCGGGAGCTCGCGGCCAGTCTGCTGGGAGCGAGCGATGCGGAGCTTGCTTATTTGCGAGGCCGGATGACAGCGGCTGTGGGACAGCAGGGAGCGATTCTCCTCGGGATGATCCCAGAGCTCGTCCATATTATCGGCGAACAACCGCCGCTCCACGAGCTGCCGCCATCGGAGACGACGGTCCGGCTTCATCAGGTGTTCGGCGGGTTCCTGCGGGCGCTAGCAGATGCCGAGCATCCGCTCGTGCTCTGCCTGGATAATATGCAGTGGGCAGACCCGGCCTCGTTGCAGCTGCTGCGATCGCTGATAGGCGATCCTGACAGTCAGCATCTGCTCATCCTGCTGGCCTTTCGCAACGATGGATTCGATACCGGTCAGGTGCTGCTGGACCTTTTGCTCACGGACGAGAGCGCGGCGCAGCCGCGCGTACAGCTCATCGAGCTTCGGGAGCTGGGGCTTGCCGGCGTGGAGAGGTACGTCGCAGAAGCGCTGCACAGCGATCCCAGTAACGTGAAGCCGCTTGCAGAGGCGCTTTACCAAAAAACGGCCGGCAATCCCTTCTACCTCGGACAGATGCTGCAGCGCTGTGCCCATGAAGGCCTGCTCCGCTTCCGCACGGATCGTGAGTCTTCCCTGTGGGTATGGGAGCAGGGCAAGATTCAGCAGCAGGAAGGGTTTGAAGATGTAATCGGCCTCATCCTCGCCCGGTTCGAAGGGTTGCCCGCAGAGGTACGGCGGCTACTGCGCTGCGCCAGCTGCTTTGGACGGGTATTCGAGCTGGAGCAGCTGGCGCTGCTGGAGGGTATAGGTACGGAGATCGTGCGGCTCGAGCTGCAATCTGCGCTGGAGGAGGGCTTGATCCTGCTGGGCGAGGAGATGAGCTATCGCTTCTTGCATGATGAAGTGCAGCGGGCCATCTATGAAGCTATCCCGGATAACGATCGGGAGCGGCTGCATCAATCGATCGGTCGCCAATTGCAGCGTCAGTATGAGGGGGAGGAGACGCCCGCTCTCCAATTGTTCGAGATCGCGCATCACGCCAATCTGGGCAGCGGTCTGCTCAGGGAGCCGGAGGGGCGAGAACAGCTGGCGCGGATCAATCTGCAGGCAGGCAAGCTGGCCAAAGCGACAGCCGCGCATGTACAAGCGTTGGAGTTGCTGCAGAAGGGAATCAAGCTGGTCGAGGCTGAGGGCTGGAGTCGATATGGCGAGCTATACGCGGAGCTGCTGCTGGAAAGCTCGGAATGCCAGTACTGTTGCGGTTACTTCGAGCGTGCCGAGCATGTGCTGGAGGAGCTGCTGCGATGGGAGAAGGCTCCGCAGCGACGCGCGCGTATCTACGTCATCCAGATAACGATGTGCGCGTATCGCAAGCGGGATGGGCAAGCAGCGAAGATCGCGATCCATGCGCTGGCCGAGTTCGGCTTGAAGCTCCCGGCAGCTCCCTCTCGTCTGGGGATGGCTGCGGAGATGCTGCGGACGCGAGCCTACCTTGCACGCAGACCACAGCAGCTTGAGCAGGGGCCGACAAGCGAAGATCCGATTCACCTGGCCATGGCGGACATTATAACGCTCGCCTCGTCGCTGCTGTTTATGACCAATCCGGAGTTGGCCACCTTCATGCTGGCCAGATATGTACGAATCTCCACAGACCAGCGTCACGATGGCTCCTTGGCCATCGGACTGAGCGCGTATGCTATCGCGTTATGCTACGGCTTGCATGATTACGAGCGGTCGCTTCGTCTTGCCGAGCAAGCCTTGCAATATGCAGAGCGGACAGGCAATGTCAGGCTGCAGGGCATCGTGCTGTTCATGAACGCTCTCATCCTGCAGTTTTTGCGTCCGGACGAGTCGGATCGTTGCTTTGCCCAGGCGGAGGAATACTGCGCGAGCCAAGGCGACCTGGTGTATGCGGGGTATGCCATCTCCTCGCGGCTCATTACACAGAGCCGAGATCTGAGGCGGCTGGAGCAGCTGAAGCAGCAATACGCTCGACAGCTCCATCGTCTGGACGATATGACGCAGCGAGTCGTCGGTATCGTCGGTCGTTATCTGCAGCTGCTGCGGACGGACACATCCAGGCTCCGGATCGACGGCGGCGATATCGATGAAGCGCTGCTGGAACGGCTGCCGAAGGAAGGTACTCACGTCTCACACTTGCTCTATTATTACACGTGCAAGCTTGAGGTGAGCTATCTGCACGGCCGCTACGGAGAAGCTGCGGCTGTCGTAGAGCAGTCTCGGCGCTTGAAGGCGACGATGATGCTGTCCTACCATCAGCGATATTGCTTTTACTCCGCCCTGACGATGATGACGATCTACGCGGACGCCCCTCCCTCGCTTCGCAAGAGCTATCGCAAGGCGCTCAAGCGCCTGCTCGGCCAGATCAAAAAGTGGACGCGCATCGTGCCCGAGCGGACGATGGCCAAGTATCTCGTCTTGCTGGCAGAGTCGGACCGACTGAAAGGCAAGCTGGAGGCGGCCTGCAATCGATATGATCAAGCGATAGACTATGCGCGATCGACCGGCGATGCGCATGACGAAGCGATCGCCAGCGAACGGGCGGCCCGTCTCCAGCAAACGCTCAACCGGACAGACCGGGAGGCGGACTATATCCTCCGAGCGCATGAGGCTTATGTGAGATGGGGGGCCGATGGCGTCGCTGCTCGGCTGCAGCGACTATACCCGGAGCTGCGGGAGCTGGGTCAATCTGTAGAAGCGGATGCTGCCGCGTCGCATGAGCGTCCAAGGCTGCCATACGCCAAGTCCCGTATGTCGCTGGACGTCGGGGTAGAGGATCGCTGGGCGATGGACGCGTTGCGCCAAGCTTCCAAGCTGGATGGCAGCGATGCGCAGCTTGCAGATCTGTTGGACGCCTTCCTGCAGCTGGCACTGCTGAACTCCGGGGCAGAGCGCGGATTGCTCTTGTCAATCGGCGAGCAGAGCATGGTCATCGAAGGTGCGCGGGACGTCAACGTTCTTACAGCCAATGACAACGAAAGCGGCGGCGGACGCTACTCCAGCGCGGTCGTACACTATGTCAGACGGACCGGACAAGCCGTCATCGTCGTCGATGCAAGTCAGAGCGTCTACGCCTCCGATCCCTACGTCCGTCAGCGGGCGCCGCGTTCGGTGCTGTGCTTGCCGCTGAGCTGGAGGGATCGACAGCCCTTGCTCCTCTATCTGGAGAACAACCGGCTCCCTGGCGTGATGACGGCGGATGCCATACCGTTGCTGGAGATGACCTTCTCGCGGATGATCTATGCGGCTCATCTTAGCGTCCCGTCAGCCCACGCCTCCGAAGCGGCAGCGACCGTGGAGGCGGAGCCGGTGTTGCAAATGAAGCCGGCTCCTGCCAGGGAGCCGCGACAGTCCGCGTTAGAGCCGGCATCCGCAGCATCTCCGCCAGCCGAGCTCCTCGAGGCGCTGTCTGTGCGAGAGATGGATGTGCTCCGTTTGATGGCCGGAGGGCTCTCCAACAAGGAGATCGCCTCGCAACTGGGCATCAAGGAAGGCACGGTGAAGATCCATGCCTTCAATATATACGGCAAGCTGCAGGTCGGCCGGCGCGTCCAAGCGATCTCGCGAGCTCGCGAGCTGAGACTGCTGGAGTAGCAAGTCAGGATCGATTCTGATCTCGCTCCAGCAGCTCGCCGCGCACGATCGGCACTTCTCGCGGCGCATCGATCGCCAGGCGGAGCTGGCCGTCCTCGCTTATAATGACGGACACGATAATTTTGTTGTCGATGATGATGGATTGTCCGGGCTTCCTACCCACTACTAGCATCAGATGAATGTCCCCTTTTTCTAGGATGTGCGTTTATATAGTGCAGCATAACGGATTACGGGCTGTTTTGTGATTCCACCAAAGTTATAGCGGCCATTAATAAAGCTCCGAAATATAACCAACGGTATAGCATGGAAATACATATTTTAATCCACCCCCAATAGTGATAAGATAGATAGGTATGTAGTGATTCGGAGGGGTGCGACTTTCGTTTGCGCTCGGGCTTTGCTGTGGCGTTTTGGAGCTGGGGCGCCTGCATCCTTTCTGCAAATCTCAAGATATAAGGATGGTAATCATGGGCAACAGACAACAGGCAACAGACGTCATCTTGATCGGAGCCGGCATCATGAGCGCAACGCTCGGCGCGTTGCTGAAGGAGCTGGCTCCCGACTGGAACATCACCGTGCTGGAGCGACGGTCGACTGCAGGCGAGGAGAGCTCCAATGAATGGAATAATGCCGGTACAGGGCATGCATCCCTGTGCGAGCTGAACTATACGACCGAGAAGCCGGACGGCTCGATCGATATCAGCAAGGCGATCAAGGTCAATGAGGAATTCCGGGTGTCGCAGCAGTTCTGGTCCTATCTCGTCAAGAAGAAGATGATCAAGAGCGCGCGCGACTTCATCGTCTCGCTGCCGCATATGAGCTTCGTGCAGGGCGAGAAGGATGTGAAGTTCCTGAAGAAGCGGTTCGAGGCGATGTCGGCCAATCCGTTGTTCGCAGGGATGGAGTACTCGGAGGATCATGCCAAGCTTAATGAGTGGATCCCGCTCATGATGAAGGAACGCAGCGCCGGCAAGCCGATCGCAGCGACCAAGATCGACTCGGGCACAGACGTCAACTTCGGCTCGTTGACACGGCTGCTGTTCGATCATCTGAAGCGCAAAAAAGTCGATCTCCAGTACAATCGCAATGTCGACGACATCAAGCGCGCAGGAGACGGCTCGTGGCAGCTCAAGGTGCGCAACACCCAGAACGGCTCCGTCGAGCGGCTGAATGCGAAGTTCGTCTTCATCGGCGGCGGCGGCGGCAGTCTGCATCTGCTGCAGAAGACCGGGATCGCCGAGGGCAAAGGGATCGGCGGCTTCCCGGTCAGCGGCATCTTCATGGTGTGCCGCAAGCCGGAGATCGTCGCTCGTCACCATGCCAAGGTATACGGCAAGGCGCCGGTCGGCGCGCCGCCGATGTCGGTGCCGCATCTGGACACGCGGTTCATCGACGGCAAGGAATCGCTGTTCTTCGGTCCCTTCGCCGGCTTCTCGCCGAAGTTCCTCAAGTTCGGCTCGATGTTCGATCTGATCACCTCGGTCAAGGGGCATAATCTCGTGACGATGACGTCGGCAGGGGTCAAGAATGTGCCGCTGACGACGTATCTGATCAAGCAGGTCATGCTCTCCAAGGAGAAGCGGATGGAGGCGCTGCGCGACTTCGTGCCGGATGCCAAGAGCGAGGACTGGGAGCTGCTCGTCGCCGGCCAGCGGGTGCAGATCATCAAGAACACGCCGCAGGGCAAGGGCATGCTGCAATTCGGCACCGAGGTCATCAGTGCTGCCGACGGTTCGGTCGCTGCGCTGCTCGGCGCATCTCCCGGCGCTTCGACAGCCGTATCCGTCATGGTCGAGGTCATCCAGAAGTGCTTCCCTGGACAGCTGCAGGAGTGGGAGCCGAAGCTGCGTGAGATGATCCCGTCCTACGGCCTGAAGCTGATGGACAATCCCGAGCTGATCGCTCAGATCGACACGGCCAATGTCGAGGTGCTCGGCCTCGCCGGCAAGTCCGACAAAAAAGTAAAGCAATCGGTCTGATTTTATACGCGCCTTGGCGGTCCTCATCATGCGAGTTCGGGATGGGGGCCGCTTTTTTTGAAGCCTTTGGCCGACACTTCCCGTATGAAGGACGAGTGTGTTATGAAGGAGGCTATAATGATGTATGAGAGATTGCTAGAAAAGCTGAATCAAACGAAGGCGATTCGCTGGTTTCCCAATAAAGGTGTGGAGGAATCGGCGATCGTCGAGGTGGAGCAGGAGCTAGGCTATGCCTTGCCGCCGTCCTACCGCTGGTGGGCGCGTCATGTGAATGGCGGTTATCTGAACGGCGGCAACATCCTCAGCATCGGACCGGCGGAATATCGCGATCTCAATGACAGCGACTTGCTGTACATTCATCGGCTTAATGTGGAGGATGCGGACTGGCGAGCGCAGTTCCCCCATCGGCTCGATCTGTTCGTGCCGGATGCCGACGAGCTGTTTTTCTTCGACACCTCGAAGGCCGACGCCCAGGGCGAATTCCCGGTCATGTGCTACGATCTGATGAATGCCGATATTTACGAATACGCGCCAACCTTCGCCGCCTTCCTCGAGCAACTGATCGACGAGCGGGGCTGAGGCGCTCGCGATGCTCCTGTAGGGGCTGGTCTCGGCCGTGGGAGCGAGGGTATACTCTGGATAACAGCTCTTCGACGGGAAGGAAGGTGTATAGGGCAGATGCAGCACGGACTGTTAGCGAACCGCGTGTTTACACGGAACCTATGGCGCGGGCTGATCGAGGGCGGAGACCGCGAGGCGTTCGCTGCTGCCATGCGAGCTTGCATCTCCGAGCCAGCCGACAAGTCCAATCGCCAGCTCGTGGAGGAGATGTACGGTATCCTCAGAACAAGCTATCGCAACGAATACTTCTATAAGAATACGCTGCTCAATAAGCTCTTGCTTGGCGTGTATAAGCCAACGACGACAACCGCCTTGACCGAGCTTGCGATTGGCAAGGCCAAGGCGGACTTCGTGCTCATCAATGGCCGGGCTACCGTCTATGAGATCAAGACCGAGCTGGACAATCTTGAGCGCATGGCGTCGCAGATCGAGCAATACTATCAGGCGTTCAGCCAGGTGTGCATCGTGGCGGCCGAGGCGCATCTCGAAGCGATCCGCCGCAGGTGGGCGGATTCGCCTGTAGGCATAATGGTATTGACGAAAAAAGATACGTTGCGCGAGGTCCAAAAACCGCAAGAGCACCGGGCGGGGCTCGATGCCGCCGTCATGTTCGGCATGCTTCGCAAGGCGGAGTTCGAGCAGCTCCTGCTCCGACATTGCGGCGAGCTGCCTGCCGTATCCCAGTTCGATTATTATCGGGCTTGCAAGCGGCTGCTGGCGCAGCTTGACCCGGACGTCTGGCATGCCGACTTCACCCGCGTCTTGAAGCAGCGGCACGCGGTAGAGCTGGACCTGTACCGTCGCGTGCCGTATGCGCTGAAGTTTCTGGCTTATTTCCTGGAGCTGAAGCGGGACGATTATGATCGTATGGAGGCATTTTTGGAGGAGAAGGAGGGCTGGCCATGTACTTCCCTTACTTAAGAGGACGTCAGTTCGAACTGATCGCGGTGCGCGAGCTGGCGGAGCTGGGCTTGTTAAGCCGGCGCATCCTGCCGATTATCGAGCCTGTCCGATTGTCTGCGGCGTTGCTCAAGACGCTCGAGGCCTGCCGGGAGCAAGACTATGTCCTCGGACTGGTGCGCAACCCGCAGGTCGGATCGATGATCAAGGAGCTCGCCGATCCCAAACACGAGCAAGAAGGAGAGCGCTTCCGGGAAGCGTTGAGACAGGGAGCGATCATGCCGGTCCTCTGTGCCGAGCCGGAGCTTTCGGAACAGCTGAGTTGGCTTGCGCAGGAGGGGATCAGCCAGGCGAGTGTGGCGGTGGTGTGCGTCGCTGTCGATGCGATCGGCGAGATCGACCAGGCATTTGACGAAGAGAGGCCTCGGTTTATATTCATCCCCGACGAAAGCCTGTTCCGCAGAAGGCTGCAGCGCAACGCCGACAGCGTGATGTTTATGGACCGCTTCCCGAAACGAAGCCGCAATGTCGATTATTTGACGGTCCAGGACGAGCACTTCTCTCTGGATCATCTCTATTATAAGGAAGAGGGATATGTCGGCTTCTCCGATTACTCGATTGCGGGCAGCGAATACTCCGAATCCGGCTTTGCGCCATACGCTATCGCCATCCATATCGTTTATCTTGCAGATGACCAGTCGTTGCGGGTGCGGCATTTTGTATCCGATACCAACGACGACATCCGCGACCCGGCCGGGAAGTTCTCGGAGGCGCTAGAGAAGCTGGTGAAATGGAACGCAGGTCGGGCAGCAAGACTGGATACTTA
>Ga0160452_100285_pt1 | contig 47493 bp, 27 predicted proteins | sample HID1971I_E6MG_FD_108230 | JGI IMG/M metagenome (GOLD analysis project Ga0160452, IMG submission 108230) | Enriched millipede-associated microbial communities from UW Madison campus, WI, USA - HID1971I_E6 MG | ecosystem: Host-associated > Arthropoda: Insects > Digestive system > Unclassified ...
CAGGTGCTCGATATCCTCCAGAAGGAGCAGGTATCGGCAACCTTCTTCGTCCTCGGCTCGCAGGCGGAGCGACGCGGCGAGACGATCCGCCGAATCGTACGCGAGGGACATGCTCTTGGCAATCATTCTTATAATCATAAATATGAGGAGCTCTATAGCAGCTTCGATGGATTGTGGCAGCAGGTAGAACGGACGGGCCGCATCCTGACCGAGCTGACCGGCAGCGAGCCTGCGCTGCTGCGCGCTCCAGGCGGCACGCATGGCCACTTCGACGCCTTCTACTATTACTATCTCGACCGAGCGGGCTACACGGTGTACGACTGGAATGTCGACAGCGGCGATTCGCGGCGGCGCGGCGTCCCGGCGGCGGATATACTCGCCAATGTCAAGGCAGGCAAGCTGCAGCATGAGGTGCATGTGCTGATGCATGACGGCACAGGCCACGGCGAGACGGTCAAGGCGCTGCCGGATATCATCGCCTATTACAAGGCTAAGGGTTATCAATTCGCCGCCTACGACAGCACGGTCCGACCGGTCCAGTATGCACTGGCACCGTCCAAGCACCAGCGCGTCTATACGGCTGCCGGTCATCGTACGGTGATGGAGCGGCTGCGGGCGAGTGAGGAGACGCGCCGCGTCGGGGCAGCGACGGAGAAGAAAGCAAAGGCGAGTGGACACACGGCGAAAGAGCTATCGATGGGAATGGCAACAGAGGCGATGACCGAGCTGTCAAGTCAGACAACGAGTGAGGCGCTGAGAGAGCTGGTGACCGAGAAGGCGTTCGCCGCTCGTCTGGAGGAGACTCGTCAGGAGACGGCGGCTGCGCTGTCGACAGCCAAGCCGCTGCTGCTGCGCAACGGCGAGGAGGCCCTTCGTCTGCATGCTGGCGAATATGAGCTGCGGGATGGTCGATTGACGGTGCCGCTGCGATCGCTCACTGACTGGACAGGCGACGCTGTCTGGTGGGACGACAAGCGGCGGCTCGCTTATGTCGAGCACGGCGGGGAGACACTGGTCTTCGATCCGGGGACGCAGTGCGTCCGCATCGAGGAGAGTGGCCGGGAGCAACGGCTGGCAGGCATGCAGCTGCGCGAGGGCAGTCTCTATGTGCCGCTGCGCGAGGTCGCCGAGCTATTCGGCTACGAGGTGGCAGGCTACTCGCCGAGCGCAGAGCAGTTGGAGGTGAGGCTGCAGCTGCTGGACGGGCCATCGGTTGCCGTGGCTGCGGCCTCTGCACACTCGTCGAGTGCGGCATATGTACGCTCGTCGCATACAGCAAAGTTGCTGCCATCACTCCTGCTTCGGTGGAGCCGTATCCCAGAGGAGCTCGCGCAGTCGACATGGCGATCCTTCCTCGCCTCTGGCGGATCATGGTCGATCTGGTCGCAGCTGGCGCGGCGAAGCGTAAGCGAGCGCTTGCTCTGACTGTTAGCTAGGGTGTGTCTGCAAACAGTATGCAGACACACCCTGGCAGGTTGCGTCACGGGATCGCGTTGGCGTATAGTGGAGTCACATATAGGAAAGCGAGGCTGCAGCTATGAAGACCATGCGATCCATCGACCCGACGCAGCAGAGCGATCGGGACAACTATAAGCTGCTGATCGGCAGCATTATCCCGCGTCCGATCGCGTTGGTGACGACGCTGTCGCCTGCCGGAGTGCTCAATGCAGCGCCGTTCAGCTTCTTTAATATCGTCAATAGCCATCCGCCGATGGTGTCCGTCTCTGTCCAGCGCCGCCAAGGGCAGCCCAAGGACACGGCCAGTCATGCGATGGCTGGCGGCGAGTTCGTCGTCCATATCACAGACACCTCCTATCTGGAGCAGATGAATCTGACGGCGTCGCAGCTGCCGCCGGATGCGAGCGAGGTCGAGCTGGCCGGACTGACGGCAGTGCCGAGCGAAGCGATCGCGGTGCCCGGGCTGGCGGAGGCGCGTATCCGCATGGAATGCGTGCTGGAGCATACACTGGCGCTCGGCGGGACCCCGGAGTCGCCGACGAGCGATCTGCTCATCGGTCGAGTGGTGCGATTCCATATTGACGAAGCGCTGCTGCATGGAGGACGCATCGACGCAGCGGCGCTCGATCCGGTCAGTCGGCTAGCCGGGTCGGACTACGCCCGGATCGGCGAGGTGATCTCGCTCGCGCGTCCCGAGTAAGAGCAGCGTCTGCTTACGTGCTGGGGAAACGTCTGCTTATGTGTTCAAGCGCTCGTGCGCTTGTGCGATCCGGGATGAGGGTGCTTGCTGCTGACCAGCGCGGGGTATGAAAAGCTGGCTGGCGTGGCATAATCAGGAGTGTCTAATAAAGGGGCTGCGCACATGCGGCTCCGATCCTGAATAGGCCAGGAGGAATCCGATGATGCATCCTTTGTACACCGCTTCAGTGACCGTAGAGGGTGGCCGCGACGGCAAGCTGGCCTCCAGCGACGGCGTGCTGGAGCTGCCGCTGCGTATGCCCAAGGAGCTGGGCGGCCAGGGCGGCGCGGCGACCAATCCCGAGCAGCTGTTCGCGGCAGGCTATGCTGCCTGCTTCGAGAGCGCGCTGAATGTCGCGTGTCGCCAACGCAAGGTGAAATACGAAAGCACCCGCGTCACAGGTCATGTGACGCTCGGCAAGGACGAGGGCGACCATTACGTGCTCGCGGTCAAGCTGGAGATCGCCCTCGGCGGCGTCGAGGAGGGCACCGCTCGCGAGCTGATCGATGCGGCTCACGAGATCTGTCCCTACTCCCGGGCGACCCGGGGCAATATCGAGGTCGAGCTGGTCTATGTAGACTGAGTCGCAGTCTGCTGAGCCAGACGTCAACCGGCTGCGTGCCACAACACAGCTATAACCAGAACCTTCACCAAGAACCTTCACCAACGTTTCGCGAGGTGAGGGTTCTTAAGCGTTAATGCCGGCAAATACATACATGAGCGGTGTTTGTTCATTCATTAGGGAAGTCCGTTAACCAACGCACGGTGTCCGGCGTATGCAAGGGCGAGTGCGGCGAGAGCTGTCATAATTGTAACGATTGCCACGGCGCTTATTTCCATTCATTTGCGCTCTTCAGTAACGTAACGCTCGCCCTAGCGCTTATTTGTGAGAAAGAGGCCTTTTCGGAGCTGTTTTGCCCAAATAAGCTCTCTGGCGAGCGTTAGCCTGCGAGACCTTGCATCTTCGACCGAATAAGCTCTCTGGCGGACGTTAGGATTTGTGGTTGACCACTGAGGGAGGGAATTTGATGGATAAGTACAAAAAGATTAATTGTGCCATATTAGGTCTTTATTCATTGTTACTATTAGTCGTTGGCGTATTTCGCGCGCCATTCTACGTTGTCTGGGGGCCCGAGAAAAATATAGCTACCCATACGCATGCGGCCATTTGGAGCAGTGTGGTCCCGAACAAGGAAATAAACGGCTACAATTTGATGTACCAAATTGACTTCCAGAGACTGCTTTGCGAAATCGCCGTTATTACGCTGATAGCAGCAGCCTTACTGCTGCTTGTTGATCGTTTTTCGAAAGAGTGAATTTGTTGTTTAGGAAATTACTGAGACTTCGGGGCGTGCCAAGCTGTTCCGCCAAAAGTGCCAGCATTCTTCGTTTTTTACTATGTTCTCTTGGGACGCAAGAGGGTATAATGACAGAGAATATACAGGCCGCCTTGTGAGAGGTCGGTCTTTTTCTTAATAGGCCATACGGCGAAACAGCTGTTTCGTTAATGTGAGAATCGCAGGGGAAGACTTGACAGCAAAGCGGGGGTGATGAAGATGGTACGATTGCTGATCGCGGATGACGACGATTATACGCGGGAAGGGTTGGTAGAGACGTTGCCCTGGGCGAGCTTGGGCATCTCGCAGGTGATGCAGGCCCGGGATGGACTCGAGGCGATGCGAATCGCAGCGAGCGAGCGGCCGGAGGTCGTGCTGACGGATATACGGATGCCCCGGCTGAACGGGATCGAGTTCGCGGAGCGGCTCGTCCAGCTCTGCCCGGAGAGCCGACTGCTGTTCATGAGCGGCTATATGGATGTCGAGTATCTCAAGAGCGCGATCCGGCTGGCGGCCGTCGACTTTATCGAGAAGCCGCTCAAGCTGCCTGAGGTGGAGGCAGCGATCCGCAAGACGCTGCTGCAATGGCAGGCGCGCAAGGATCAGGAGGCGATCAAGGGAGAGAAGATTGAGCTGCAGCGACGCCGACTGGCCGAGCTGCTGCTGCGGGGGACGGAGGATTGCGAGCTCATCGCCCGGCTATGCAGGGAGACGTCGTTTCCGACCGATGCGTACTACCTGGTGCTGGCGATGAATCGGCCTGTGGGCGGTACTATGAGTCAGGAGGAGCTGGAGCAGGTACTGGAGTTTTGGACGATGCATGGTTTTGCAACCGCTATCAACGGCCAGACTCCGGAGCAGATCGAGCTGATCATTGCCTATGACAAGCAAGATCGACGTCGCGTGCAGTATCTGATCTCTGCGTGTGCTGTCGAATGCCCCGGCTTGGTGCTAGGCATCGGCCGGGAGGTGCGGGGGTTGGAGGAGGTCCGTTCGGGCGGAGAGAGTGCGCGGCAGGCTGCGGCGCTGGCATTCTATAGGCCGGAGCAGCGCTGCTTCCGCTATGAGACCGGAGAGTGGGCGGGCGATGAGCGGCAGTCCAGTCTGCTGCCGGAGTTCTATCGGCTGATGCACGACGAGCCGGAGCGTCTGCCGGAGTGGATCGACGAGCTGTGCGACGGATTCGCCGCCCGACAGTCACCGTTGCCTGAACGTGTCGTGACTGTCTTCACTGCGTTTGCGGAGGCGCTTGTGGAGGATCAGGCCTCGCTGCGGGGAGAGGCGTACCTCGGCGAGCCTGCTGTTGCGCTGCGCGCGTGCGGTACGCTTGCCGAGGTGCGCAGCTACATGCGCTTGCTGGCCGAGCGCTATCTGGAGGATGTGAGCCGCACGTCCTGTTATTCGCGCCTGGTGCAGGAGGTGATGCGCTATGTGGCCCAGCATTATAGTCGCACGGAGCTGGATTTGAGCGGGATCGCCTCCCAGATGCACCTGTCCGCGGCGCATCTGAACGTACGCTTCAAGCAAGAGACCGGCATCACGATCAAGCAATATATTGGCGATTATCGGATCGGGATGGCCAGGAAGCTGATCGAGAACGGACATTATCGGATGCAGGACATCGCCGAGCTATGCGGCTATGCCAGCGCGAGCTATTTTGCCAAGGCGTTCAAGACGGCGACCTCGCTGTCGCCGGTAGAGTACAAGAGGCGTCGGGACGGATGAAAATGTGGACGCGGCTTCGCGATATGTCGCTCAAGCGCAAGTTGATTTTTCTTTTTGCCGCAGTCGGCATCGTGCCGCTCGTCATTACTTTCTTTATCTCCTACAACGAGATTCACAAGTCCCTGACCGACGGTCAGCGCTACTCGGCCAACCGAACGTACGAGCAGACGCTGACGGCACTGACGAGCACCTTCTCTCATATGGAGGAGATCTCGTCGATGATTATCGTCAATAAGGACATCCAGACTGTCCTATCCCGCAAGCCAAGCGACATGCGCGTGCCAGAGCAATTGGCGGTCTTCGACAACATCAAATCCTATACTCGCATCCTGGAGTCCAATACCGAGCTGGAGAAGATCATCTACTTTGTCAATGACGAATTCGTAGTCACAGGGGCGGACGCGCTGTTCCGCCCGGTCAGCACAATCGCCGATATGACGTGGGCGAGCAAGGTTTACGCTGGCAGCGGGGGTCCGACCTGGGTGCTCTACGACGAATCGAGCTGGGGCGATCAGGCCCGCTACCTGACGCTGGGCAGACTGCTCTGGAACCCCAATGATTATACCGACTCTGTCGGGATCGTCTCGATCAGCATCGACCGCGGCAAGCTGCGACAGGCACTGACCAAGTCGGTGCCGGAGCAGGTCGTCTATCTGGAGACTAGGGAGGGGGATGTCGTCGCCAGCAGCAGCGATGCGGAGCTCGGGCAGATGCGGCTGCCGGATCGGCTCGACAGCGGCGGCCAGTTCGTCGAGGTAAAGCTGGAGCGAGGCACATACATGGCACGAGAGCAGCAGATCGGCAATACAGGTCTGTATCTCGTCTCCGTCATGTCCCAGCGCTCGGCGATGGAGGCTGTCACGCATGTCAGATTGCAGTTGATCGCCATCTACACGGGGATATGCATCATGCTGCTGCTGTTGATCGTCATGATCGCCCGCTCGGTGACCCGACGCGTCTTCCTGCTGATGAACAAGATGAGTCAGGTACGACAGGGGCGCCTTAATCTGCTGGAGGTCGAGTCGCGCGAGGATGAGATCGGTCAGCTGGTCTCCAGCTACAACTATATGATCCACAGTGTGCAGGAGCTGATGGAGGAGCAGTTTCGGCTCGGTCAGGAGAAGAAGGGGGCAGAGCTGAAGGCGCTGCAATCGCAGATCAACCCTCACTTCCTGTACAATACGCTGGACATGCTCAACTGGATGGCTCAGCGCGATGAACGCGCCAACATACAGCAGGTCGTCTATTCCCTTTCGGACTACTACAAGCTCATCCTGAACAAGGGCGAGGATTTTGTTGCCTTGCAAGACGAACTGAAGCTATGCAGGATCTATATGGAGATCCAGAACAAGCGCTTCAAAAACCGGATTCGCCTGGACATCGACGTCGACCGGGGAGCGCTGGATTGCATGCTGCCCAAGATTACGCTGCAGCCGCTCGTCGAAAATGCCATCGTCCACGGCATTCTGGAGAAGCCGGAGGGCATCGGGCTAATCTCGATTCGGGGCGGCATCTACCATGATCGACTCAAGCTCAAGGTCGAGGATGACGGCGTTGGGCTAGATAGCACTGCTGCGGAGAAGTCGGAGGGCAGTCGCAAAGGCAGCGGTTACGGCATCGTAAATATCGAGAAGCGGCTGGAGCTTTATTTTGGCGAGAGTCGTTTGCTGCGCTTCGATAGCGTAGCGGGCGAAGGGGCATGCGTCGTCATTGATGTGCCCATCGTCAGGAGCAAGCGGGGATGAGATCCCCGCTTTTGTTGTTTTCCAGCGTTTAGTACAAGGAATCCCGGATTATTGCGATAGTCCGGATCATGCTGCCGCTTTAGAATAAGATTAGGAAGGAGGAGAATTGCAAGATGGCGGATTCTACCGTAGCGGCGTCCGAGAAAGCGCTTCATCGAAAAAACAGGCTCGTTGCCGATCTGCAGGCTCACAAGACGTACTACATCATGCTGGTGCCGCTGCTGCTGTTTTTTGTCCTGTTCAGCTATTTGCCGATGGTCGGCTTGTACAACGCATTTACGGACTACGACTTCAGCAAGGGGCTGTTCAGTCCGTTCATCGGACTCAAAAACTTCGAGTTCCTGTTCCGGGGCGGGATGGACTCAATCATATGGAAGCTGACGCGCAACACGATTCTGTACAATGTCGCCTTCATCGTCCTCAGCAATGTGTGCCAGATCGCTCTGGCCGTGCTGCTGCGGGAGCTTACCTATCGCAAGTTCGTCCGGGTGAGCCAAACGATGATGTTTATGCCTTACTTCGTATCCATGGTGGTCGTCGGATCGATCGCCTACAACCTGTTCAACTTTAACTATGGCGTCATGAACAATGTGATCACGACGCTTGGCTTTGAACGGTTCGACTTTTACAAGACCCCTGAGGTGTGGCCCTTCATCATCGTCATCGTCGAGGTGTGGAAGGGACTGGGCTACGGCACGGTCATCTATCTGGCAGCGATCATGGGCATCGACGAGAGCATCTATGAAGCGGCGTATGTCGACGGCGCGTCCAAGTGGAACCGGATACGCTACATCACGCTGCCGCTGCTCAAGCCGACGTTGATCATCCTGGTGCTGTTCGCGGTCGGCGGCATCATGCGAGGACAGTTCGATCTGTTCTGGAACCTGGTCGGCAACAACGGCCTGCTGCTCAATGTAACGGATATTATCGATACGTATGTCTATCGATCCTTGACGGTGAACTTCAGCATGGGACTGGGAACGGCAGCCGGGTTATACCAGTCGTTCTTCGGACTAATCCTGATCCTGACGGTCAACGGCATCGTACGCAAGGTCGATAAGGACAACGCGTTATTCTGAAAAATAGCGGAAAGAGTGGATCTCCTATGGCACGATATTCAACAAAGCGGAGCAATACGATTCGGATGGATGCGGGAACAAGGGTATTCGATATCTCTGCGATCCTCATCGTCTCCCTGGCCGCGATCTTCTGCGTGCTGCCGTTCCTGCTCATGCTCTCGGGCTCGTTCAGCAGCGAGTCCGAGGTGATCCTCAAGGGCTACAGCCTGTGGCCGCAGGTCTTCACCCTGGATGCCTACCGGATCGTATTCTCCACCTTGGGCGGGACGATCGTCAATGCCTATCTGGTGACAATCTATGTCACGGTCACAGGGACAATGCTCGGCTTGCTGACGACCTCGATGAGCGGCTACATCCTCTCCCGGCCGGACTTCAAGCATCGCGACAAGGTAGCGTTTTTCGTCTACTTCACCACGCTGTTCAGCGGCGGCATGATCCCGACCTATCTGGTCGTCGCCAATGTGCTGCAGCTTAATCATTCGCTCTGGGCGATCATCTTGCCGGGCTTGATGACGCCGTTTAATGTGTTCCTGTTTCGCAACTTTATCAAGGGCATCCCCAATTCGTTGGTGGAGTCGGCGAGAATCGACGGTGCGGGGGACTTTCGCATCTATTGGCAACTGATCGTGCCGCTCTCCAAGCCGGCGATGGCGACGATCGGGCTGTTCCTTTCGCTGGGCTACTGGAACAACTGGTTCGGCTACTCGCTCTACCTGATCTCCGACAAGGACAAGTGGGGGCTGCAATACTTGCTGTATCGCATGCTCTCGCGGGTAACCGATGCGGTGCGAGATTCGCAGGTCATCGTCGAGCAGTTGCCGAGCGAGACGATGAAGCTGGCGACGGCGATGCTGGCCACCGGGCCGGTGCTGCTCTTCTACCCGTTCGCCCAACGTTACTTTGTAAGCGGCCTGGTGATGGGCAGCGTCAAAGGCTAACCGATACGGGAAGGACGTTCGCAACGACATATCGGCTAATGCCGGGTCGATCTAGCAAGATGCTTATCCCGATGCGCCGACGCGGCGGATCCGGGCTAAACATAGATGAATCAGAGCATACGGAGGGGATTGTGTTGAAGGCAATGAAAGGAAGCAGATGGATGTTGTCCGCCGTACTGGCGGCGACAGTAGGTGTGATGGGCGCTTGCTCGACCAACGGCAACGGGGGCGGCAGCAACACGCCGGATACCGACGCGGGAGGAGAGACGCCGACGCCGCCTGCGCAGATCATAGAATTGAAAGCGATCACAATGGGCACTGAACCGGCTAACGGTATGGACAGCTTCTACCGTCAGCTCGATGAGATGACGATCCGGGATCTGAATGCGAAGGTTCGCTTCGACTTCATCCCTTGGGGCGATGAGAAAAACCAGATCAGTCGCGCCATCGTTGCGAAGGAGTATGATCTGTATGTCGGCGGCGCCTGGAGCGACTTCAGCTCGTTTGCCACCAAAAACGCCTTTGCCGATCTGACACCGTTGCTGGAGCAAACGCCGGCACTGGTCGAGCATTATAAAGGGGCGCTGGAGCGCGTCAAGATCGACGGCAAGGTATACGGGATCCCGCAATACAACAAGCCTGGCGCAGGCGGCGAGGGCATGCTGTTCCGCGAGGATCTCCGCAAGGAATGGGGACTGCCCGAGATCAAGGACCTGGCGTCGGTCGAGCAATATCTATACAAGGCCAAGGAGGCTTATCCGAACGTGCCGATGCTCAATGACAAGCGGTTCGCGGATAACCTGTGGACGCTGATCGCAGGGGGCAAGTACCATACGGTGACGCAGTACTACGGCGTGGCCTCCGTGGATGATCCATACACTGTCATGAGCATGTACGATACGCCGGAGTACAAGGCCGTCGTTGAGAAGGCGAAGCAGTGGTATGAGGATGGCATCGTCGATCATGATATCCTGGCTGCACAAGGCAACGAAACGAGCAAAACGCTGGAGCTGATGAAGGCGGATCAGAAGCCGCTGGAGTTCAACAACCACTTCGGCGCGGTCAGCAGCGGATACATCGGCGCCTTGAAGGCGACCTATCCGGACTTCGAATACGGCTGGTATGACTATGTGTTCGATACGTACCCGCAAAAGGTGTTCCTGCCGAAGGTATCTGCAGGCACAACCACGATGATCTCGATCGGCTCGCACTCTCCGCACGCCGAAACAGCGCTCAGGCTGATCGAGCTGGCGCATACCGACCAAACCTACTACAACCTGCTTCAATTTGGTGTGGAGGGCGAGAACTACAACTTCGTGGATGGCGCTGTCACCTATGAGGGCATCGATGACAAGAATCGCAAGCCGGGCTGGACAGGGCTGGTCGACGGCTATATGCAGCCGCAGGAGCGGTACCCTGGCGAGTGGCAGGCGATCTACAACAAGCTGGTCAACGTCGAAGGGCCGCCGCTGGCGGAGAGCAATGGCACGGACCCGTATGAGGGCTTCGTGTTCAATACAGCGAGTCTGGCCGCCGAGACGTCCTCGCTGGAGACAGTGAGAGCCCAATATATCCAGCCGCTGGCCTCCGGGATCAGCAAGGATATCGACAAGGATCTGGAGGAAGTGCAGAAGCAACTGAAATCGGCAGGCATCGAGCAGTATCTCGCCGAGCTGCAATCGCAGCTAGCAGCCTTTGCAGCAAGCAAATAAGACCGAAAGACACCATGGCAGCGCAGAGGAATCGCTAATCCTCTGCGCTGCTGTTAAGGAAGGAAGCGATAGAGGATGATCGACTCAGCGGTATACGTGTACCCGTTGCCCGACGGACTGCCGCTCAACCCGGATTACACGGTGCGCGTCCGCAGCAAGGGAGGCGAGTGGCTGGAGGCGTCAACGCTGACGGTCAAGGTAGATATGCATCAGGTGCGGGAGGCGGCGCTGACGCGCTTTGACTTCGCGGGCGAGGTGGAGGTCGAGGTCATCTGCCATCGCGAGCGAGTGGAGCGGGCGGAGCTTCGTCCCGCGGCCAGAGACATTCGCGTGCAGATCTCCGATACGGGAGTCATCCGGTTCACGCTGTCCCGCCCGCACAAGCTGTCGCTGGAGATCAACGGCGATCGGTTTCACAATCTGCATCTGATCGCCAAGACGGTCGACGACGCGCGCCCGGATCTCGCCGACCCTGCGGTTGCGGTCGTCAAGCCGGGCATCCATCGAACGGACGAGCTGTTGGCATTGCTGGCGGAGGAGCGACGCACGTTATATTTTGCGCCGGGGCTGCATCATATCGAGGAGGTACTGCTGCGTCTGCCCTCCGATACGACCGTTTATCTGGCGGGGGGCGCCGTTCTCGCCGGATCGTTGGTCTGCGACAGGGTGAGGGAGGTATCGATACGCGGCAGGGGGATGATCTATCTGGCCGACTTCGGGCGCTTCTCGGCGTTCCGCGGCATCCGGCTGGTGCTGGCCGAGGCGATCGAGGTGCGCGGCATCTCGGTTATCGATCCGCCGCACTACAGCATCTATCTCGGCCAATCGAGCGGAGTGCGGATCTCGGACTTCGAGTCGTTCAGCACACGGGGCTGGTCGGACGGCATCGATATGATGGCCTGTCAGGACATCGAGATCGAGGATGTCTTCATGCGCAACAGCGACGACTGCATCGCGATCTACGCCGATCGCTGGAGCTACCGTGGCGATTCGCGGCGGATTACGGTCCGCGACAGCGTGCTGTGGGCGGATGTCGCTCATCCAGTCCATATCGGCATTCATGGCAATCATCAAGGCGCAGGCTCGGTTATCGAGCAGATCCGGTTTGAGAATATCGATATTTTGGAGCACGATGAGCCGCAGGACGGATATCAGGGCTGCCTGGCGATCAATGCCGGGGATCGCAATACCGTCCGTCACGTCACATTCGAGCAGATCCGCATCGAGCCCTTCGAGCGGGGGCGCCTGCTCGATCTGCGGGTCGTTCGCAATCCCGTGTACAATCCGGAGCCGGGCAGCGGCATCCGCCATATCCGCTTCGCTCATGTTGCCGCACGGGTGCGGGAGGGGACTCGCTCGAGGATCGAAGGTTACGATGCAGAGCGCAGCGTGGAGGAGATCGAGATCGAGAATCTGTCGATCAACGGCGTGAAGATCCTCGATGCGGAAGCGGGCCATATCGAGATAGGCCCCCACACACGCAATATCAAGTTCTCTTAAGGCCATGCAGAACGGACCAATCCACTGCAAGCTAAGGCGGGAAGCCGCGGCTGGCAGAAGAAATGAGGGTGAGAATCACGTGTACGATCGAATCCGACAGGTAGTGAGGGCAAGTCAGGGCAGACCGAAGAGACTTAGGACAGCCGCGGCTGTCTTGCTCGTTGTGGCGCTGCTGCTGCAATCGCTAGGCTTGAGCGCCGCAGCGCGGGAGCCGGAGGAAGCGGCAGTTGCCGCAGCGCTGGCTCAGGAGAGTCAGGAGGGGACGCTCGATCGCATTAGCTTTGGCGATGCGCAATCTGAAAACGCTCACAATTTTAAAGGCGAGTTCACTACGGTTACGACAGGGTTCCTCGGAGCGTCCGCTCGCGTATCGAATCCGCGTGATCCGCTAGGTCCATATGGGGGCGATCTGACCTTCACGATGAAGGTCGACCCGCATCAGCGCAACTATGTCACGATTAAGTTCCTTGGCGAGACGGCCTCCGTCAAGACGATGCTCCTGATCAACGGCGAGCAGATCGGCTTCATCTCCTATGGTGATTATACGGAGCTGATCAATGCGTCGCTGCCTAACCGATTCTACTACCATACCTCTCTGCTGCCGCTCACCTCGACTCTAGGCAAGGACACGATCGAGCTGACGATCCGGCCGCTGAATACGACGGGCAATCTCACGACGAGTACGAGAGGATTCTATGCGGCCTATACGCACAGCCAAGCCTATCTGAACGTCGAAGACGAGGCGCAAGGATACAAGCTGACAGCCGGGCAGACGCCGGAGACGCTGCTGCGGCCGGACCCGACGACGGAGGAGGAGAAGCAGGCGGTCGTGGATGCGTACATCCAGGAGCAGATCGTCAAGTTCAACTCCCTCTCCAGCAAGGTGGACGAGCAGTCTGGCGGCAAGCTGTCGATCATCCGCTACCAGGACGAGCTGAAATTCTATGCCAACGTTCTGAAGTATGACTGGTCGCCCGCCCAGACCAATGAGGAGAAGCGAGCGGCGCTTGATCGCATCTTCAAAACGATTGACAACCATGTCAAGGATTACTACAACAACTATCGGCTGGTGCTGCGCGGCGGGCATCAGGGCGACTGGGGCGGCTACTATGGCGCGCTCGGCGAGGCGCTGTATATCGCGGAGAAGCTGATCAAGGATGATGACATCTACGGCAGCGCGGCGTTCGAGGCCTTCCTGGACGAGCCGTTCGATGCCGGTACGGGCACCGAAGACAGCGACGGCGAGAATAATCGGTACTCGCTGGCCAGCCTGGACCGGGATGGCGGCGAGCTGACGCGGCGCGGCGCCTGGGAGCGGGCGCTCAAGGCCAACTACGACTTTGCCCGGGCGAGACTGTCTTATATCTATAACCAGATGCTCTATACGTATGAGGGGGCCTGGGAAGCTCATGTCGGCCTGGGGATCATTGGCTCGTCGTTCTATGAAGGGCCGGAGCGCAGCCGCCGCATCCTGCTGGAGATGCTCGGCATCGAGCCGTTTCTGGGCGAGGAGGTGCTGCTCGGCCCCGAAGGCGAGGAGCTGGATCTGTACCACTCTCTGTTCCTGCATGACAGCACAGCCGTATTTACCGACGACTTTGTCTACAAGATCGGCAAGGGGCTGGCCCAGAGCAAGCTCGACGAGGGCGGGGAGGTGGTCCGAAGAAAGCCATACGGCGAGCATTACTATGGGCTGACCGAGGGCGGACTGACCCGTGAGAACGGATTCGTCGCCAACTATGGGGAGGCGGCGAACTATCTGCTCGCTTACTTCCACAAGACCTGGGACAAGCCGGGCGAGGAAGAAGTCAATGACCGTATATTGAAGGCGATCCTCACGTCCGCGCACGCCCGAGGGTATGTCCGCTACACGTCGCAGCAGGACGGCTACAGGATCGCCGTCACCGAGCAGATGACCGACGAGAGAGGACCGTCGCTAGATGGCTTCCCGGCGTACAGCGCGCGGGTCGGCGTAGGGATCGCCCTGCAGTTGGCCTATCTGGAGAAGCTGATGGCCGATCACGAAGCGCGCTATAGCGACCCGGAGTGGGATGACTATTGGACGTATGCCCGGGAGGCAGTCGGTTATGTGCAGCAGCAGATGACGGATAACCAGTTGATCCCCAGAAAAGACTTCGGCAATACCGGCACGATGAGCGGGATCAACTACCTGCTGCAGGAAAGCTACGATTATATTACCGGCGGAAGAGCGGACTACGAGCGCTTCGACTACCAGGCGCAGGCCGGGGTGGTGCTGCCGCATACGGACTTTGACTATTATACGCAAGCCGAGATCGCAGCACTGGGCGTAGCTCCGGGCGATTATGAGCAATTCGCATGGACCGATATCGATAACCTGTACGTCTCGATGCGCGACGGCGATGTGCGCCTGTTCGGCGCCTTGAACTTCCGCAACCGCGGGGCGCTCGGCAATGGCCGGCTGCATGTCGTCACCTCCGCTTATGACCGGATCGTACAGGTTGCGACCAACAGCCAGTTCCGATACGAGGACTACTCGATAAGGCCGCACAACGTCGACTGGGACTTCCAGGTCAACCGGGTGCTTAACACGACGGGAGCGCAGCAGGCGCTCGTCGGCGAAGAGGTGCCGATTACGTTCCAGCCCGGCGTCGGTACAGTGGTGCGGGATAATCTGGAGGTCGACACGCCCTATGCCGGTTACCCGGATCTGCTCACGGCCAGATACGGCGAGTATTTTTTCATCTTCAATACGACTCGCGACGTCTATGGCAATGAGCGAGACTACACCGTAGAGCTGCCGACGGACTTCCAGGGCAGTACCGTCTATGATCTGGTCGGCAAGCGCTCGCTGCCTGTGGCAGGCGGCAGCGTGACCGTCGCACCCAAGTCGGCGCTGGTGCTCAAGCTGGGCGCCTCGCATGAGGCCGAGCCCAGACCGTCGCATGTAGACTTCGTTCATGCGTTGCCGGGCAACGGCTATGTCGGCCTGTCGTGGAAGATCGCAGCCGGGGCTCAGTCGTATACGATCCGGCGCGCGGCGTCGGAGAACGGTCCGTACACGACAATCGCCACAGGCGTGACCGACTTCTACTACAAGGACACCGCAGTGCAGAACGGCAATACCTACTACTATCAGGTGACTGGCGTCAATACGCAGGGCGAGGGCTGGGACTCGTGGCCCGCCGAGGTCGAGCTGGCCCAGCCAAGCTCGGGCATGAGCGGCGAGCTCTGGCGCGATGACCGGATCGGCACGTCCGCAGGCAGCGCGGTCATCGGGGATAACGGCTCGTCGATCGCCATCTTGGGCGCGGACGGCAGCGGCCTTGCCCAGGGCGAGCCGTACGACGATTACAATCTGTACATGCGCGACATCCGCGACTCCCTTCACTACGTCAGTCAGGTTGCAGGCGGCAACAGCTCGATCAGCGCTCGTATCGACAGCGCCGCCGGAGCGGCGAACGGCATCCTGCTGCGCGATCGTCTTACCCCGGACCTGGCCCGATATGTTTACTTTGGAGCGGATGAGAGTGGCAAGCTGGTGCTGCAGAACCGGACGAGAAATTCCTTTGTCACCTGGTCGCTCGGCGTCATCAGCCCGTATGATGCCAAGCTGGAGGGCTATGATATCGAGACCTATCCGTATATCAAGCTCGACTATGATTATGAGACGCAGATGGCGCATGCCTTTGTATCCGAGAATGGCGTGGAGTGGCAGTATGTCACCGGACTGCCGACGCTGCTCACCCGCTCGCATCTGGTCGGAGTGGCGGCAGCCGAATCCGGCAGCTTCAGCGAGGTGAAGGTGGCGTGGCCGCCGACGGGTACCCTCACGCCGTTCTATGCCAAAGCGAAGGATCAGGTGACCTTGTATTGGAACAAGCCCAAGCAAGCGTCCTGGTTCCACTTGTACCGCACGACAGATGCAGAGGCGGCCCAGGCCGACCCGGTGCTGGTCCCGGGCACGGCGCAGCCGGTAGCCGGCTCCGCTTGGACGCTGCTGGCTGCGCATAGCAGGGCAACCTCGTATGAGGATGTCCTGCGATATGGCACAGCATATTACAAGCTGCTGCCTGTACATGGCGACGGCTCGCCGCAGCCGTTCTATGATCTGAGCGTGTCGGCGGACTCGCTCGAGGAGGTGCTGACTCGTGCGGAGAGCTACCGGCCAGAGGACTATACCCGCCGCAGCTTCTACCTGTACCGGATAGAGCTGGAGCGCATCCAGGAAGCGCTGGAGGCAGAGGAAGCGGATATACCTGCGCTGATCGATCAGCTCTATGCGATCGTAGACCTGCTGGTGCCGCTGGAGCAGCGCTATCTCGTACAGGGCGAGCCAGAGGCTGGACGCGAGCTGTACGAGAAGCTGGCGATCGGCCGGGAGTCAGTGATCGCCTCGGCCAATATCTGGTCCAATCCAGCGGGTACGACGGATACGCGAGTGGAGAATGCCTGGCGCGTATTCGACGGCGACCTGACGACCGCTTCGGATACCCAGACGTCCACCGGCTGGGTGCGGGCAGACCTGGGCGAGGGGCAAGCGATCTCTTATGCTCGCTATTATCCGCGTGCCAATGACAGCAACTCGATTAACCGCATCAATCAGGGGATCCTCCAAGGATCTCTCGACGGCAACAGTTGGACCGCGCTGCATACGGTGAGCGGCGTAACGTTAGCCAAGTGGTATACCATACCGATTACCGATGCTACGGCCTATCGTTACTACCGCTATTATGACGGTCATGAAGGCAATACAAATATCGCCGAGCTGGAGCTGTATGTACACGCTTATGACACCACCCTGCTTGGCTACCTGCTGGAGCAGGCGGAGGATGCGGTGCAGGCCCAAGTGTTTACGGAGTCGTCGTATGCCGCACTGGCAGCGGTTGTCCAAGCGACCGAGGCTGCGCAGCCTGACAGTCAGGCTGCGGTCGATCAGCTGGCGGCTGACTTGCTCATGGCGCTGGAACAGATGGAGCTCATCGAAGGGATGCCGCTGCTCAAGAAGGTGCCGAATCGGACGATCATCGCCGAGCAGCCCTTCGAGCTGACGCTGGAGCTGGCCGGCGCGGTCGAGAATGTGTCGTACCTTGTGAGCGATCTGCCGGACGGCGCATCGTTCGACGGCGCTATCGGACGATTGACATGGACGCCGCACAAGGGGCAGGGCGGGGTGTATCCTCTCACCTTCTATGCAGCAGCGGGAGAGCTGCAGTCCTCGCGGAGCTTTGTCCTTACTGTTGTCGGAGAGCCGAGCGTAGCGCCGGATGCTGCCGCGGAGCTTACAGCCAAGCAGCCGTTTGCCTACACTGTGGAGGCGACAGACGCGGCGGGCAAGACACTGGTGATCGAGGCGAAGCAACTGCCGCCAGGCGCCCACTACAGCACGGCCTCGCAGCGACTGACCTGGACGCCGGGACAGGCGGACTATGGGGAGCATACGGCCGTCTTTGAGATTGCCAACGGTTCATTTGTCGTGACGCATACGGTGTCGCTGAAGGTGATGCTGGATGTCAGAGCGCCGGAGCAATATACCCGAGGCAGCTACTATGGCTATGCCAAGGCGCTTGGGCGTATCGAATCGGCGATGCAGCAGCCAGGGGCCGACAAGTCGGCGCTGGCCGCCGAGCTCGCGCTAGCGGAGCAGGCGTTGCAGTCCTGGGACGTCTTGTACACGAGCGAGGACAAGATCGGCATCGCCAAGACTATGGTGACCGCCTCCTCCAAGAAGTGGGGCACGGGCGAGTCGGAGAATGAAAACGGCTGGCACGCCTTTGATGGCGACCCTGCTACGTCACCGGATACGACTAACGCAGGCAATGGCTGGGTGAGGGTCGATTTTGGCGAAGGTCAGGCTGTTCAGGTCGATGTCCTGAGGTTCCTGCCCCGGAGTGCCCAGCACAACCGGATGAACGGCGCCATGCTCAAGGGCTCGAATGATGGGATCAACTACACGACGCTATACACCTTTGATGGCATCTCCAGCGCAACCTGGCATGCCGTCCGGCTCGAGACGAGCGAGCCCTACCGTTATCTGCGCTACGAGGGCACAAGCGCCAATGTGGCGGAGCTGGAGTTTTATCGCGCCGTTACGGATCATACGCTGCTGCAGCTAGCGATCGACGAAGCGCTGGCGATCGATCCGGAGCGTTATACGGCCGCGTCGGTGGAGACGGTTCAGACGGCGCTGGAGCAAGCGGATGCCGTACGCGAGGCGCCGGACAGCGGACAGGAGGAGGTCGACGAAGCGACGGCCCTGCTGCTGGATGCATTGGATAAGCTGACGATTCGCGGCCTGTGGATAAGTGGACCGGAGCAGGCGGACCGGGGCGAGGAGTTGGAGCTGATCGTCAGTCTGCTGGAGGTGACGGAGGATCTGGAGCGCCAGTCCTTTGCCGTAACCTTCGACACTGCACAACTGCACTATCTGTCCGCGGAGCTGCTGCACGAGGCGATGCCGGAGATCAAGGAGGACGCCGCGCAGGCGGACGAAGGCAGGGTAGCCTTCGTCCTGGGAGCTGCTGTGGCGGGGACGGAGACGAAGGAGCCAAGCGCTGCGGCAACAGGAGGCGGTGAGGCTTCGGATGGCGAGCCGGCTCCTGCAGGCGAGGCGGACGGAGGAGAGGCGACGGTTCCCTCAGGCGAGACGAGTACAGGAGAGGAGTCGGCCCCCGCAGGCGAGGCGAGTGCAGGCAGTACTCCGGGCTCGGAGTATGCCGGAGGGGGGCCAGGGGGCGCAGAAGAGGCGACGGAGGTGCTCCCGGAGGAGGCGCAAGCCAGCGCCGCTTTGCCTGGCGCGCCAGGGGAGCAAGCGCTGGTGAAGCTGCGCTTCCGCGTCTCTGATTCGCTGGCGGAGGATATGACCGCATTTGTCCGGCTGGTGGATATCGCAGCGACAGGGGCGGACGGGAGCGCCGTTCCGATGTATACAACGGCGCTCCACGAACTGCGAATTCGTGCGGAGAGCATCCCGGTAACAGGCATACTCCTGCGTGAGGCGAGCGTGGAGCTGGAGGTGGGCGATACAGCCCGACTGACAGCGCAGGTGCTGCCTGCCGGGGCGGCCAACAAGCACGTCACATGGCAGAGCAGCGATGCGCAAGTCGCAGCGGTAGATGCCGACGGTCGGGTGACGGCACACCGGGTCGGAGAGGCAACCGTCACCGTGACGACAGCCGACGGGGGCTTGACGGCCGAGAGTGCGGTGAAGGTGAAGGCGAAGCAGGTAGAGCCGCCTGTGGACCCGCCCGTGGACCCTCCCGTCCAGCAGCCCGCAGGGCCGTCAGTCGTGACGCCTGCAGCTCCGCCGACTCAGCCTTCTGTGGACAGTACCGTCATTACCGGCTCGCTGATCGAGGTGCAGGCTGCGCCGACGGAAGAGCATGCTGCCGAGGCTGGCATCTCCAAGCAGAGCCTGCAAGAGGCGCTGCTGTCAGCCGACGATGGGATCGTCGGGATTAAGCTCATCGGGCCGTCGGCAGCAGCAGACCTGCGTGTGCTACTGGCTGTCGGGCCTGATGTCGATCCGGAGGGCCGCCTGAGGCTGATCGTCGTTGATACCGGACAGCTAGTCCTGACGCTGGACGGATTGATCGCACGGCAAGCGACAGATCGCATGATCGATCTTCGTCTCGGCACCGCCGACGCTGAGCGATGGGCCGAGGCGTTGTCCGAGGCGCCGCGAGCCCCGGAGGTATACACGGTGCAGGTGCTGCTGCAAGGGGAGCGACTGCTGCCGGTCGAAGGCAGGCTCATCGGATTGCAACTACCGTATACACTGGCATCGACCGAGCGGCCGACCCAGGTGGTCCTCTATTCGCTGGACGAGGACGGCAAGGCTGTTATCGTCAAGCATGCGCACTATGACGCAGAGCTGGGTAGCGTCCTGCTTCGTGGCAGCAGCTCGGGTACCTTTGCGGCGGTATACCGTGCGGCAGATTTTACGGACACGGCGCATGTCGGCTGGGCGCAGGATGCGATACATGCGCTGGCTGCCCGTTCGATCGTCGAGGGCGTAGGGGAGCGGCGTTTTGAGCCTGACAGGCAGGTGACGCGAGCCGAGTTCGCAGCGATGCTGGCGCGCGCCTTCGATCTGCTCGATCCGACTGCCGAAGCGTCCTTTGTCGACTCCCGCGAAGGCGACTGGCATTACCGGGCGATTGCTTCGGCCGCCCAGCTCGGCATCGTCAACGGACAGGGCAACGGCCGATTCGGCGCGCAAGAGACGATTAGCCGTCAGGATATGGCAGTGATGGCGGCGAGGCTGCTCGATCGACTCCAGATGGACATTCGGGTCAGCGGCGAGCCGGCTGGGTCATTCGCGGACGGCTCGGCGATAGCCGATTATGCTGCCGCATCCGTCGCCATGCTGCGGCAGAGCGGTCTGGTCCGCGGGCTTGAGGATGGCCGCTTTGCTCCTCAGGGAGCGAGCACACGCGCTCAGGCGGCCACGCTCATCTATCGTCTGCTATGGAGCTGAACCTCGCTGGCACCAGACTGTATTATGAAGAACAGGGCTCCGGTCAGCCTGTCATCCTGCTCCACGCCCATTCGGTCGATAGCGATATGTGGGAGCCGCAGATGAAGATGCTATCGCGTCATTATCGAGTGATCCGCTACGATCTGCGCGGCTACGGCCGCTCGGATCTGCCGGGGCGGGGCGATACTTATCGGCATGTCGATGATCTGCGGGCGCTGATGGATGCGCTAGACGTGGAGCGGGCGCATATCGTAGGGCTGTCACTCGGCGCGATGGTGGCGCTGGATCTGTACGGCGCTTATCCGGAGCGCGTGCTGTCCGCAGTCTGTGCTGCGTCGGGGCTATATGCAGATGAGCGGATCTGGCATGAGGATGTGGCTGCGTCGCCTGAGCGGGAGGAGGCACAGCCCTTTGATCCGCAGATGTATCGAGCGGGATGGATGGCGCTGATGCTCGAGCATAGCGGCGCGGGTCGGAGGCGCATCGAGGCGGCGCTTGCCGAGATGATCGACCGCTGGAGTCTGTGGCAGCCTCGTTATGAGCGTGCGAAGCCGCTGATCGGCCCGCCGCTGGTGCCGCTGCTGCGGGTCGTGCCGACAGGGCTACCGCTGCTGGTCGTCATCGGCGGGCGAGACTCTGAGGGGAGCCGACTCTCCTCGCGCAGGCTGCTGGAGTTGATCCCGTGGGCGCAAGCCGCGCGGCTGCCGGAAGCCGGGCACTTCGCCAATCTGGAGGAGCCGGAGACGTTCAACCGTCATCTGCTAGCGTTCTTGCATCAACAGTAACGACATTATGGATAAGGAGAGGGTATAACACATGAGAAAAATCGTCATGATGTTTACGATGCTTAGTCTTGTAGCGACGCTGCTCGGTCATCCGGGGCAGGACAAGGTTGAGGCGTCCTCCGCTTTCGTCCACCCTGGTTTGTTGCATACGCAAGCTGACTTTGACCGAGTCGCACAGATGGTGAATAACGGCATAGAGCCGTATCTGAGCGGCTGGCAGGCGCTCCTCGACAGTCCGTTATCGACAGCGGGGTGGACGCCACGCGCTACAGCGACGATCGTGCGAGGCGGCGAAGGGACGAATATTGCGCTTCTGCATACTGACATTGCGAGGGCCTATCAGAACGCGCTGCGTTGGAAGATCAGCGGCAGCACAGCCCATGGCGATACCGCCCGCGACATCCTCAACGCATGGTCCGCGACCTTGACGACGGTTACCGGCAATGCCGATCGTTATCTGGCTGCCGGTCTGCAGGGCTACCAGATTGCCAATGTGGCAGAGATCATGCGGGATTATCCGGGCTTCCAGGTGACACAGATGCAGGACATGCTGCTGAATGTGTTCTATAAGCCGCTTAACGAGCGGTTCCTGATCGGCAATGAATATGGCGACGATCATAATGGCGCGCATATCCAGAACTATTGGGCGAACTGGGATCTGGCCAATATGGCGGCTACCGTAGCGATCGGCATCTTCTGCGATCGCCGGGACATCTATAATATCGGGATCGAATACTTCAAATATGGCGCAGGCAATGGCTCGATCTATAATGCGATCCCGTTCCTCCATCCGAATGGGCTGGCTCAGTGGCAGGAGTCGGGACGCGACCAGCCGCATACGCTCCTAGGCATCGGGCTGATGGCTACGATCAGCGAGATGGCCTGGAATCAGGGCGACGATCTGTATGGCTGGGCCAATAACCGCTTTATGCGAGCCGCCGAGTATGTGGCGCGGTACAATATCGGCAATAACACCGTTCCGTTCTCTACCTATGAATGGGCAAGCGGCGTCTCAGGATCAGTGCAGACCCAGACCGTCATCTCCGAGGCGGGCAGATACGGCATGCGGCCGATCTGGGAGATGATCTACAATCACTATGCTAACCGCAAAGGACTGTCGGTGCCCAATATTGCCGCGGCTGCCGCCCAGATGCGACCCGAGGGCGGACCCGATCCACAGAGCTCTTCCTCATTCGATCATTTTGGATTCGGCACGCTGATGCACACCAGACCTGCCAACAGCGGGGGGACGGCAGCGCTCCCGTCAGGCAACATCGAGGATGGCATCTACCGATTCGTGCTTCGGCTGGATGGCAAGGTGATGGAGGCAGCTGGTACGACAAGCGGTTCCAAGATTCAAAAGTCGACTTATACCGGCGCAGCGAAGCAGCACTGGACGGTCACCCATCTTGGCGGCGGTCAATACAGCGTGCACAATGTCCAGAGCGGGCTGGCCATGGATATTGCGAGCGGCTCTCATGCGCATGGCGCGAGCTTCCAATTATGGAGTCCGAATAACGGAGACAACCAGCGATTTGCGTTTTTGCCGACCGGCCAAGGCTATTATCGCATCACACCTGTCCACTCCAACAAGCCCGCTGATGTTCCGGGCGCCTCGATCGGCGAGGCTGTCGCCTTGCATCAATGGCGATACGTGCTCGGCAGCCATCAGCAATGGCAGTTGGAGCCTGTATCGTAGGTTGGCCTGGTCAGGAACACATCAGATTACCATAAATAGATATGCCTCTACCCTACACCGGATCGCTCCCCCGGCCTACAATGATGGAGAGTGATTGCGTTAGGCTGCTCCATTGACGGAGGGGTCATTCCATAACGGCAAGGGAGAGAGATATGATGAATCAGGAACTGCGCGCCGATCTGGTCATCCTGGGTGGCGGTACGGGCGGTACGGCTGCGGCGCTGGCTGCGGCCCGAAGCGGCAAGAGCGTCATCATGACGGAGGAGACGACGTGGATCGGCGGACAGTTGACGAGCCAGGCGGTGCCGCCCGACGAGCACCGCTGGATCGAGTCGTTCGGCTGCACGCGCACCTATCGCCAATTCCGCGACGGCGTGCGTCAGTACTACCGACGGAACTTCCCGCTGACGGCGGAGGCGATGGCGGAGCCACACTTCAACCCCGGACGGGCAATCGTCAGCCGCGTTGCCCATGAGCCCCGCGCGGCCGTGGCCGTACTGGACGAGATGCTGGCGCCCTATGTGCATAGCGGACGCATCCGCATTCTCTACCGCCATGTGCTGGAGCAGGCGGAGACGGCGGGCGACCGGGTCGTCTCGGCGACGGTCCGCGATCTGGAGAGCGACACGCGCCGCACCTTGCTGGCGCCTTATTATATCGATGCGACGGAATGCGGCGATCTGCTGCCGCTGGCCGGCATCGAGTATGTGACCGGAGCGGAGTCCATCAGCGATACGGGCGAGCCCCATGCGCTGGAGGGCGAGGCCGATCCGATGGAGATGCAGGGCTTTACGCACTGCTTTGCGATGGACTACCTGGAGGGCGAGGACCATACGATTGCCCGTCCGCATATGTACGACTTCTGGCGCGACTACAAGCCGGACTTCTGGCCGGATCGTCTGCTCAGCATGGCTGGCGTGCGGCCGATGACGCTGCAGCCGATCGAGTACGGATTGTTCCCCGATTCGGACAAGTTCTCGTTGTACCTCTATCGGCAGCTGATCGATCATCGTCAGTTCGCGCCCGGCACCTTCGACGGCTCGCTGACGCTCGTCAACTGGCCGCAAAACGACTACTGGCTCGGCTCGATCATCGATGTGAGCGAGGAGGAGCGGCAGCGTCATCTCGAAGGTGCGCGTCAGCTCAGTCTCTCGTGGCTGTACTGGCTCCAGACCGAAGCGCCGCGTCCTGACGGCAAGCGCGGGTATCCCGGCCTGCGGCTGCGTCCGGACGTCGTCGGCACGCAGGACGGTCTGGCGATGTATCCGTACATCCGCGAGTCGCGGCGCATCGTACCCGAGTTCCGCGTGCTCGAGCAGCATGTGGCGACGGACTGTCGCCCGAGCGGCGTCGCCGAGCGCTTCGACGATACGGTCGGCATCGGCTGCTACCGGATCGACCTGCACCCGAGTACGGCTAACCGGACGTACATCGACATCTCGTCGCTGCCGTTCCAGATCCCGCTCGGCAGCCTTATCCCGAAGCGGGTGACCAATGTGCTGGCCGCCGCCAAGAACATCGGCGTCACCCACATTACCAATGGCTGCTACCGGCTTCATCCGGTGGAGTGGAATATCGGCGAAGCGGCAGGCTACTGCATCAGCTACTGTCTGGATCATGACTTGACCCCTTCGGCGGTACGGAATACCGAGTCGGAGCTGACGGCCTTCCAGCGCAACCTGACGCAGGCAGGCATCGAGCTGGCTTGGCCTACGATTACCGGGGTATAACGAGAGAGTTCTGTCCCGGAAGCTGGACGATCTTAAGCACGCACACCCAAAAAAGCTATAGTTTTGCCGCGCAGGCCCACGGCCCGCTGTCTTCGGACAGCGGGTTTTTTCGTAAAATCATCCATGAACTTAAGGGCGATTGTTCATTCTATGTAACCCCTTCCAACCTTATAATGGGGGCAACAGAAGAAGACGGATCGATACGATGAGAGGAAACGGAGGGATCGTATGAGCAAGTCTGGAGTACGAAAGCCGGGCATCTGGCTGACAGTTGGATTGTTGGTGGCGGCAGCGGCCGTCCTGCTGGCGGTTATGCTGCCCAAGCAGAGCGAGCCTGCTGTCGCAACGCTGGATGGACATGCCATCACCGAGGCGGAGCTCACCTTCCACATGTCGCGGCTGGAGCGGCAGGTGCGCAGCGAGCTCCGCAGCCAGCATCAGTGGGCGCTGGGCCAGGGGGAGTGGGAGAGCGAGCGCGACGGCGTGCAGCCGCTGCGGCTGCTGCGCGAGCGGGCGCTCGACGCAGCTTTGCAGGACAAGGCGCTGCTGGCGGTAGCCGAGCAGCAGCAGCTCATCGACGAGACGGACTTCTCGTCGATCGTCCGCCGCATGGAGCAGGACAATCGCAGCCGGGCAGCAGCCTCGGCGAGGGGAGAGGTCGTCTACGGCCTGCAGCGCTTCACGCTGGCGTCGTATTATCCCCACCTGATGACCGCCCTGCGGACGGGCGTGAAGCGGGAGCTTAGCCAGCGCGAGGGCGATCCCTTGCATCTGCCGAGGGAGGAGGTGGAGGCATATTTCGACGCGCATCGGTCGGAGTGGTCGGTCAACGGGACGAGCTATCGGGTGACCCGGCTGCTCATCCCGGCGGCTCAGGCGGACAAGGCTGCGGTGCTCGCGGAGGCGAGCCGGATGGTCGAGGATGGGAGCGAGCTGGCGGCGCTGCAATCTCGATATGCCGGGGCCGAGCTGAGCGAGCAGACGCTTGCCCCGTCTCAGGTGGCCAATCTCAATGCATACGACCATGAGGCGGTCGCCCGCATCGACGCGCTCGCTCCCGGCGAGCTGGCGCTGCCTGTGGAGACGCGGCAGGGCGTGGCCATATACCGGCTGGACGAGCGGCTCTTCGACAGGGACAAGGCCTGGCAAGCGTACAGCGCCTCGATCCGGGAGCAGCTGCTCGAGGAGCGGCTGCAGCGCTATCTGGACGAGCGGCTGGCGCGCGGCGAGGTGCAGATCGATGACGCGCGACTGGCGCAAGTGACGAGCTGGCGGTGACCGCCAGCACCGTGACTTATGATCAGCAAGCTATGATCCGTAATTCGTGAACGGCGATTCATGACTAAGGGAGGATGATCGATAATGAAAACACGCAGTAGAAGCGCGCTTCTCTTGCTCCTGGCAATGCTCCTGGCGTTGCCGCCGCTCCTGTCCCCAGGCAGCGCCCGGGCCGCAGAGTCTGGAGCGGCAGCCCCGGCTACGTTGCCGGAGGAGCAAGGCAATCTGCCCAACCCGTATGGCGGCACCGACTACTATCTGGACGCCAGCGGCGGCGACGATGCGTACGACGGGCTCTCGCCGGCGACGGCCTGGGAGAGCTTCGATAATGTCAATGCCAAGACGTTCGCGCCTGGGGACCGCATCCTGCTGAAGGCCGGCGAGGTGTGGGAGGACCAGCAGCTCTGGCCCAAGGGCTCCGGCGCGCCGGGTCTGCCGATCACGATCGATCGCTACGGCGATCCCGAGGCGGGCAAGCCCTATATCGCGGTCAACGGCAACGTCGACAATCCCGTCACCTGGCAGAACGGCGACTTCCGCAAGGACAAGCATAAGGTCGGTCTGACCGGCGCGATCGTGCTGCGCAATCAGCAGTACTGGGAGATTCACAATATGGAGATCTCCAATGACGATGACTTCGACACGGATATCCAGGGCTCTGCGCGTCTGCCTGGCAACTCGTACGTGCGGGACGGCATCTCCATCACGATCAACGCCGATCTGCTGGCGCCGGGCGACGACAAGATTATGGACTACTTCCGCATCACCAACAACTATATCCACCACATCGACGGTCCGAGCGACTGGCAGAAGATCCATTATGGCGGCATCGTCTTCCAGGTGTTCGGCGAGAAGAGCTACAAGGAATATGATGAGGGCGCCTACTACTTCCAGGATGTGCGGATCGAGAACAACCACTTCTACAAAACCGAGCTGCATGCGATCCAGTTCGCCTTCAACTGGTTTTACGACCGCGACCTCGCCTCCGGGGAGTATGATGAGACCGGCAAGTTCCACGAGGGCTGGGAGCAGCTCTGGGTACGCAATCGCGACCTCTACAGCCGCGACGTCTATATCGGTCACAACTACGCGGAGGATATCGGGCAGGGGGCGATCCAGCTCGCCAATACGAAGAACATGCTGGTCGAATACAACGAGGTAAACGGCTATCTGCAGCGCTACGACGCGGTCTCCTGCGGACTGTATCTGTGGGCGGGGGCAGACAGCGTCATGCAATTCAACGAGGTGTACGGCGGTCCTTGGGGCGAGTACGACGGCACGCCGTGGGATCTGGAGTATACCAACTTCAACGTGACGTATCAGTACAACTATTCGCATGACAATGCGGCGGGCTGGATGGCGTACATGGGCAACAGCTCCAACTCTGTGGCCCGCTACAACCTGAGCGTCAACGACAACGGCGTGCTCGTGAAAAATATGCTCTCGACGAATTACGCGCCGACGTATTTCCTGAACAACGTTTTCGTGTACGACGCCGAGCAGATGGACTGGTTCCATGACGAGGTGTTTATCGACACGGTGTACTTCCTGAACAATGTGTTCTACAACGTCTCGGAGACGACGCCGACCAAGTGGTACCGCAAGCCGGGCGCGCTGGACAAGGCCGTATTCTCCAACAATGCCTTCTATGAGGCGGGCGGCATCCACTCGGCGCAGCAGCCGCATGATCCGCAGGCGGTGCTGGCCGATCCGAAGTTCGTAGCCGATCCGATGGACTACAAGGTCGATAACGGCGTGTTGAACATCGTCGATTCGGCGGCCAACTATCAGGTGGCGAGCGACTCGCCGCTCATCGATGCCGGACGCTACAATCCGCGTGTAGGCGGAGAGGACTTCTTCGGCACGCATCTGTACTATGGCGACAGCATCGACATCGGCATCCACGAGAGCCAGGTCGGCGTGAAGGTGGATGACCCGGTCGATACCAACCCGATCGAGGAGGAGGGCGAGGAGACGCGCGTCAATCTGGCGCTCGGCAAGCCGATCACGGCCAACACCACGCATCCGAGTCCGGGTCTGGGCGCAGACAAGCTGGTCGACGGCAGCACCGCGACCCGGTGGGCGAGCGCCGACCCTGATGACATGCCGGACGGCTATCCGATTATCATTACGATCGACTTCGAGGAGGAGATCGTCTTCGACGAGATCTATCTCGACGAATATACCGACAGCGGCACCAATCTGCGGATCCAGGCGTATGAGCTGCAGCGCTACGATACCATTAGCGGTACATGGCATACGTTCAAGACGGTGGCGGACGGGATGGGACATGATGTGACGCTGGACGACTTTGGCGCCGTCACTACCACGCAGCTGCGGCTGCTCATCACCGAGCAGATGGCCACGGAGTACTGGACGCCGACGATGACGGAGATCCAGGTCTATTACTCGGGCGGCGCATAGCGCTCCCCCTGTATGTAGATTAGCAGGACCCAGGCTGTTCCCGAAGGCGAGTACGCCCCGGGGACAGCCTTCCTGCGTAGATGAGCGTCGTCCGCATCGAGACGGGCTGTTGCTCCCCCGGCGTTTGGTCCGCCGTCGTCGGTCAGAGAGCGTCTGCCGTTATTAGACCCTGCCCGTCGCCGTCATTCGATATCGCGCCATGCCCCTCCGGTCGCTTGCTGGTGTGGTAGAATGGGGCTAATTTTGGAGCACAAGGAGGTCCGCAAGTGGGCAGCGCATCCTCAGCCGGTCGCCGGCATATCTCGTTCCTGAGACGATTCTCGATCAAGCAACGCCTGATTACCGCACTCATCGTCACCTCGATCCTCCCCGTCGTCCTCGTCGCCTACTACGCCAACCACTTCTATGAGGCGTCGATCTCGGACAAGCTGAGCGACTTCTCCCTGCAGGTGCTGTCGGAGTCGGCGATCAACGTCTCGCGGGAGCTGGACCAGTACGAGGCGCTGAGCGAGTCGATCATCATCAGTCCCTCGATCCAGGGCGGACTGCGGCGGGCCGACAGCCTGTCCGACTATGACAAAAACGAGCTGGCGAAGACGATCAACGACGAGCTCGGGGAGCACGCCTTCCGGCTCAGCAATCTCTCCAATATCATCGTCCTGACGAAGGAGGGCGAGCCGTTCTACGATCTCGGGTACGAATGGTACAAGGACAACCGACTCAGTCGCTCGCTGCATGGGCTGGAGGCGTCGGTCGGCAACCTGAAGTGGAGCCATCTGCTCTCCAACCGCGGGGCCAACAAGATCGCCCTGAGCCGCGTGATCTACTCGGAGGACAAGCTGACCGAGCAGATCGGCTATCTGATCATCGTCCTCGACGAGAAGGCGTTCCTGCGCAATACGTACGACCATGTCAGCCTCGGCGAAGGGGGGCGCATCTACCTCGCGGACAAGCAGGGACTGGTCGTCTCCTCGGCGTCCCCGGATATCCGACACGGCGCGACCTATAGGCAGGAGGGGCTGTTCCGGCAGCTGGAGCCGGGCGAGCCGAGCCAGTCGCTGTACGCCGAGATCGACGGCAAGCGGACGCTCGTGTCCGCTGCCTACATCCGCTCGGCGGAGTGGTACATGATCGGCCTGATCCCGCATAGCTACATCATCGCCGAGCTGGCCGAGGTGAGGGGCAGCCTGCCCTACATCTGGCTGCTCGTCGTCGTCGTATCCGCCGCTGCGGGGACGTGGATCTACCAGAGCATCAGCACGCCGATGCTCGAACTGCTGCAGTACGCCTCCCGGGTCAAGACGGGCAATCCCGATCCGCCGCTGTCGGCGCGATATCCCGACGAGATGGGCAAGCTGACCGATACGATCGATCAGATGGTGCGCCGGCTCCGGCAGCTGGTCGATCAGGTGGAGCAGGAGCAGCAGGGCAAGCGGGAGGCGGAGCTGAAGATGCTGCAGGCGCAGATCAATCCGCACTTCCTCTTCAATACGCTCAACTCCTTGAAATGGAGTGCGATGATGAGCGGCAATGGCTCGGTCGAGCAAGGCATCGAATCGCTCAGCGAGCTGCTGCGGCAGACGATCCTCGATCAGGACGAGCTGATCCCGCTCGAGCAGGAGATCGGCAATCTGCTGCACTATGCCGTCATCCAGCAGATCCGCTACGGCGACTCCTTCAAGCTGCAGTGCCACTGGCAGTCGGAGGAGCTGGCCACGGCTCTGGTGCCGCGCTTCATCCTGCAGCCGATCGTGGAGAACTCGATCCTGCACGGCGGCAGCGGGGAGGGCAGACGCGTCACGATTACGGTCGAGGTGACGACTGCCGGGGAGCGGCTGCAGCTCCGGGTCGCCGACGATGGCCGGGGCTTCGATGTGCAGGAGGCGCAGAGCAAGCGGCACTCGCATGCCAAGCTGTCCGGCATCGGCATCGGCAATGTCGAGGAGCGCATCCGGCTATATGCCGGATCGCCGTACGGGATGGAGACCCGCAGCGAGCCGGGAGGCGGCACGGAGACGATCATCCGGCTGCCGATACGACGAAGGGAGGAAGAGCGAGATGTACAAAATCGTCATCGTCGATGATGAGATGATCGTCAGACATGCGGTGAAGTCGATGATCGATTGGGAGACGTATGAGTGGGCGGGCTCGGCCGCCAGCGGCCAGGAGGCGCTGGAGCTGGTGCGGCGCAGCGACGCGGAGCTCGTCATCACCGATATGAAGATGCCGGGGATGGACGGGCTGGCGCTGATCCGGGAGCTCAAGGACAGCGGCTACGGCGGTGAGATCCTCGTGCTCAGCAACTACAGCGACTTCGAGCTGGTCCGCGAGGCGCTAAGGTATGGGGCGCATGACTATGTGCTGAAGCTGACGCTCAAGTCGGAGCAATTCGCCGAGACGCTGCGGGAGATGGCGGCGAAGCTGGATCAGCGGCGGGCGAGCCGTCCCGAGCAGTCGCCTGCGAACCGATCCGCTGCTGATCGGGAGCAGGCGATCGCCTGGCTGCAGGCAGCTGACGCCGACGCGCAGGACGGGGAGGAGGAGGCGCTGGCCTCGCTGCTCCCGGCAGTGTATCGCGAGCTGCAGGGGCAGGTGTTCGTCTTCTACCGCCAGTCGCCCGACGAGGAGACGGAGCGCCCGGAGCCGGCGACGGACTTCGCCGACACGCTGACCAAGCTGGCGGACGGTGTATTCCCCGGGCGTCAGAGCTTGATCGTGCTGCCATCGTCAGGCGAGCGGTATGTGCTGGCCGTCCTGTACCCTGCCGGGTCCCGGATGGCCGAGGCTGAGGAGTCGGCGCGACGGATCGTCCGGCTGGCGCAGATCTATTACAATACGTCGGTCAGCGCCATCTATGGCCAGCCTGCTGCGACCTGCGCGGCGCTTAGCGCGCAGCTCCGTCGCTGCCGCGAGGCGGCGACGCTGAGATTTTACGGCGCCTGCCGGGAGAGCTGCATCGCCAGTACGGAGCTGCCGCTGCAGGAGGCGGATGCCTTCCGCCGGGTGGAGCAAGGGCTGCGCGACAGTCTGCGCACCTCCGGGGAGAGCGCCGTCGAGCTGTGGATGGAGCGGGCGGTCGAGCTGGTCGAGGCGGCTGCCGCCGTCAGGCTGGCGCCAGCTGTGCTGAAGCGGGCGATCGCCCGCACCGTCTGGGGGATGGCGGGGACGGCGATGGTCGACGCCGAGACGTCGTGGAGCGAGCAGCCGTGGATCGACCGGATCGAGCAGGCGGAGTCGGATGCGGAGCTGCTGCTGCTGATCCGCGAGATGACCGAGGAGATGGTTGGCGTGCTGGAGACGAGCGCGCCGCAGGCGACGATCCGCGAGGAGATCCGGCGGGCCGCTGCCTATCTCGAGGAGCGTTACGGCGAGCGGATCGCGATCGCCGATGTCGCCCATCATGTGGGGCTGTCGGAGGCGTATCTGTGCCAGCTGTTCAAGTCCGAGACGGGCAGCAGCATGATCTCGCGGCTCAACGAGATTCGGATGGCCAAGGCCTACGAGATGCTCGCCTCCGGTCAATACTTGATCAAGCAGGTTGCGATCTCCGTCGGCATCCCCGATCCGTTCTACTTTAACCGGCTGTTCCGCAAGCGCTTCGGGATCGCGCCGAAGCTGGTGAAGAACGGCAGCGACAAAAAAATGGACGATCTTCAGCCGAGCAATAAGAAACTCTAGGTCGTCTGCTGACGGAGGCAGCGCGGGCGACGATGACGACGGCCGCTCCGTAAAATTGTCCATAATCCTTGGAGGGATTCTGTATATGGCCCCTCGAGGATCGAACCTATAATGGAGATACCTTGCAAGAGGGGTTCAACCATGGATTGAAAGGGGTTGCAACAACAATGAAAACAAGCCGCAAAGCAAGTCTGATCACTGTAGCGCTGGCCTTGACGCTTACCGCCTGCGCCGGCAACGACAACACCCCGGGAGCGGGCAAGCCGACGGAGCCTGACGCTCCGGGCAATGCAACGGGGGCCGAGCAAGCCTTCGACAATCCCGAGCTGAACATCGCTGTCTTCCAGGGCGGTTATGGCCGCGAATATTGGGACAGTGTCGCCGAGGCGTTCATGGCGGCCAACCCGGGCACGAAGATCAACATTACTGCCTCGCCGAAAATCGCCGAGATGGTCCGTCCGAAGATCGTCGCCGGCAATCCGCCGGACTTTATGTACATCTCCGGCAGCGACAATACGCCGATCCTCGACGGTCTGATCAAGGACCAGGCGCTGCTCGACCTGACCGATATTTTCGACGGACCGGCAAGCGATGGCGAAGGTCCGCTGCGGGATAAGATCCTGCCGGGCGTGCTCGAGTCCAGATCCAGCTCGCCCTATGGCGACGGCAAGATCTACCTGGCGCCCTATAACTTCGGCGTGATGGGGCTGTGGTACAACAAGACGCTGTTCGACGAGCAGGGCATCGAGCCGCCGCGCACCTGGGATGCGTTCTTTGCGCTCAACGAGACGGCGGCGGCGCAGGACCGGGCGCTCTTCACCTACCAGGGGCTGTATCCCGGCTATCTGGAGGAGATGCTCGTCCCGGCGGTATACAGCGTCGGCGGGCAGGAGGCGCTCGATCAGCTGTTCAACTATGATCCGGCCTTCTGGAGCAGCGAGAGCTTCACGCAGGCGTGGGGCATCCTCGAGCGGATCGCTCAGGAGGACAATGCGCTCATGAAGGGCACGGTCGCGCTCAACCATACGCAATCTCAGACCTCGTTCCTGCAAGGCGAGGCGATGTTCATCCCCAACGGCACCTGGTTCGAGGACGAGATGAAGGATGCGCCGCGCGAGGATGGCTTCCAGTTCGGCTTCCTGGGCGTCCCGGCCTTCGGCGAGGACAAGGACGTGATGGCGCTGTCCAATGTCGAGCAGATGGTCATCCCGGCCAAGGCCAAAAACCCGGAGCTGGCCAAAGCCTTCCTCCGTTTCCTGTACACCGAGGAGAGCGTCCAGCTCAATGCGGAAAAGGCGAAGGGCGTCCTGGCGGTCGTCGGCGCGCCGGATCTCGTCAAGGAGCATATCTCCGAGACGACGTACAACATCTACAAGGCGGTGGACAGCGGCATGGCGACGATCAACGGCGGCTTCGGTCCGGTGGCCAAAGGGAGCAAGTACAACCCGAGCGACGAGGTGTACAAGCCGATCTCCTCGATCATGAGCAAGCAGCTGTCGCTGGAGGAGTACAGCGCAAATCTGACGAAGATCTACACGGACATCCGGGCGGAGCTGGAGACCGCCGGAGCGGAATAGGAGGCCTGGCGATCCAGGCAAGTCGGGAGGCTCATGTATCGTTCATGGGCCTCTTCCTAGTTGCATACAGAAAGGATGGAAGGCAGATGACGCTAAAGCAGCGACGAATCCTGTTTATCCTCGCGTGCCTGCTGCCGGGCATCGCATTGTTTGTCATGTTCAAGGTATACCCGACGGTGCAGATCTTCCATAAATCGCTGTACCTGTGGACGGGGCTGAGCGACGAGCCGCGCTTCATCGGTCTCAAAAACTACGCCGATATGTTCAGGGACGATGTGTTCCTGCTGGCCCTGCGCAATACCGGCCTGCTCATGCTGATCGTCCCGGTGTTCACCCTGCTGATCGCGCTCGTCAATGCCGCGATTCTGGCCAAGTCCAGACTGCGGGAGCGGGCGCTGTACCGGACGGTCTTTTTCTTCCCGAGCATCCTCTCGTTCGTCGTCATCGCGATCCTGTGGTCGTTCATCTATCATCCGACGATGGGCTTCCTCAACTCCGGGCTGGAGCTGCTCGGGCTGGGCGAGTGGGCGCTGCCATGGCTAGGCGATCAACGCACGGTGCTATGGGCGCTGGCGGTGACGCTCATCTGGCAGGCGGCCGGCTACTACATGGTCATGTATATGGCGGGGATCGACAGCATCTCGCCGGACCTGTACGAGGCCGCCGATATCGACGGGGCGACCCGGATACAGCAGTTTTTCCGGATTACGGTGCCGATGCTGTGGGAGATCATCCGCGTCACGCTTATCTTCAGCATCAACGGCGTGCTGTCGATCAGCTTCATCATCGTCTCGATCATGACGGGCGGCGGTCCGAACCGGCATTCGGAGGTCGTCATGACCTACCTGTACACACAGGCGTTCACCAATGCCAACTTCGGCTACGCGATGGCGATCGGCGTCTTCATCTTCATCGTCTCAATGGCGCTGGCGCTGATCAGCAACAAGCTGACGGATAGGGGGAGCTACTAATGATGAATACACAACCTCATACGACGCGCAGATCGCTTGGCAAGACGGCGGGTCGGCTGGCGCTGCGTCTCTTCCTGATCGTCCAGACGATCGTCGTCGTCTATCCGCTGCTGTGGAATGTGCTCGCCTCCTTCAAGACCAACGCGGAGGTGATGGAGAGCCCCTGGCGGCTGCCGAGCGGGCTGGAGTGGCGCAACTATGTCCATGCCTTCACGCAGGCGCATATCGGCGACTATATGCTGAACTCGGTGATCGTCGTGCTCATCTCGATGGCGGTGCTGCTGACAGCCGCTGTGCCGTCGGCGTATGTGCTTGGGCGAATGCGGTTCCGCGGGCGCGGCTTTTTCACGAACTTTTACATTGCGGGCATCTTCGTCGGCGGCGTCTACATCATCGTACCGCTGTTCATCCTGATGAACGACCTGCAGATGCTGGACAATCGCTTCTGGCTCAGCGCGGTATACGCGACTAACAGTCTGCCGTTCTCGATCTTCCTGCTCACCGGCTTTATGAAGTCGATCCCGCATGACTTCGAGGAGGCGGCGATGATCGACGGCTGCGGCTACTTCGGCACCCTGGTCCGGATTATCGTGCCGATGGCGCGTCCCGGCATTATTACGCTGATCGTCTTCGGCTTCTTCGACTTCTGGAATGAATACGTGATGGCGATGACCTTCGTCACCTCGGAGGAGAAGAAGACGATCCCGGTCGGCCTCGCCAATCTGATGCAGATCCAGCAATATGCGACGGACTGGGGCGCGCTGTTCGCCGGTCTGTCCATCGTGCTGCTGCCGACGATCGTCATCTATGCGTTGCTGCAGCGCAAGCTGACGGCAGGAATGATGCTGGGCGGTGTCAAAGGTTAAAGGAAGCCTGGAGAGGAGCGATCGACCATGGGAGTAACGATCAGAGAGGCGGCGCAAGTGAAGCCGTCGCCGCGCCAGTTGGCGTGGCAGGAGACGGAGTTTTACGCCTTCATTCATTTCACAGTCAACACGTTCACGGATCGCGAGTGGGGGGACGGCACAGAGTCTCCGGCGATATTTGCCCCTACCGAGCTGGACGCTGCGCAGTGGGTCGATGCATGCAAGGCGGCGGGGATGCGCGGGCTGATCCTCACCTGCAAGCATCATGACGGCTTCTGCCTGTGGCCGAGCCGATATACCGACCATACCGTCGTTAGCAGCCCGTTCCGGGACGGGCAGGGCGATCTGGTGCGCGAGGTGGCCGACGCGTGTCGCGAGGCTGGTCTGAAGTTCGGCGTCTATCTGTCGCCGTGGGACCGTCACGAGCCGTCGTATGGCGACTCCGAGGCGTACAATACATTTTTCGTGAATCAACTGACGGAGCTGCTGACCGGCTACGGCGAGTTGTTCACGGTCTGGTTTGACGGGGCATGCGGAGAGGGGCCGAACGGCAAGCGGCAAGTGTATGACTGGGACGCCTACTATGCGGTCATCCGCGAGCATCAGCCGGGGGCGGTCATCTCCGTCTGCGGGCCGGATGTGCGCTGGTGCGGCAATGAAGCGGGCCATACCCGCCCGGTCGAATGGAGCGTCGTCCCGGCGACGCTGCAGGACAATGAGAAGATCCAGTCCGAGTCGCAGCAGGCCGACGATCCAGCCTTTGCCCGGCGGATCGGGACGAGCGAGGACGATCTGGGCAGCCGGGTGGTGGTCGCCGAGGCTGAGTCGCTTATCTGGTATCCGGCAGAGGTCAATACGTCGATCCGGCCGGGCTGGTTTTACCATGCGTCGGAGGACGACCGGGTGAAGACGGTAGCGGAGCTGGCTGATCTGTATGAGCGGACGGTCGGCGGCAATGCGACATTCCTGCTCAACCTGCCGCCGGACCGGCGCGGCCTCATCCACGAGACCGATGCGGCGCGGCTGCGGGAGCTCGGCGACTGGCTGCGCCGCCGGTACGCTAGCGACCTGGCGCGCGGCGTACGCTGTACAGCCTCGGCGAGCTCCGATAGCGAGCACGGGCCGGCGCGGCTGACCGACGGCCGGCCCGATACGTACTGGCAGGCGTCCGAGGGCGAGGAGCAGGCGTGGATCGAGCTGGAGCTGGGGGAGGCGCAGGAGCTTGAGCGGAGCGGGCGCGTGGAGCGGCCTGAGGTGCGCAGCACCTACGCGGAGTCGTCGGAGCGGGTAGAGCCGCCGACGTTCGACCGCGTTGTCCTGATGGAGCAGATCGCCGAGGGCCAGCGGATCGAGCGGTTTGTCCTGGAGCGCTGGACGGGGGACGGCTGGGAGCCCTTCTATGAGGGCCGGGTCGTCGGCTACAAGCATATTTGCCGCTTCCCGCCGATCTGCACGAGCCGCCTCCGCCTGCGCATCGAGGCCTCGCGTTGGCGTCCGACGTTGCGGGCGATCGAGGTATATGGGGCGATTCCTATTTAGGCGTGGCACCGGGTAAAACATTTAGAGATTCACATAAATTTGCTGTATACTAATCGCATATGGAGCGCCCAGGTTTTGTGACGGGTAGATAAGGCTACACTGAATACCGGGTCGCATCGAGCGAGGTTGAAAGGGGTGGAAACATTGTTCAACACATGGACGCTTAAGGTTCGGGATTTCGGCAAAATAAGCCAAGCGGACATCCGAGTAACGCCCTTTATGATGCTGGTTGGCGAAAACAATAGCGGGAAAAGTTACATTTTGGAGTTGTTATGGGGCATATTTAGGAATTTGGATTCGATTCTAGAAGAATACCTAGAAGAAGACGAGTCTTTTCAAAACTTGTGCACATCTTTTGAAGCTAATATAAAGCTACATCTTGATGAATTGAATCGTGGAGATATCAAGGTTATAGATATTGATGAAACTATGCAAACGCAAATGGTGGTTATCTTAAATCGATTGTTAGAGAAGACGAAAGACCAGCTAGTCAAGGAAACGTTTAATCATCCGATTAAAATCGGCTCACTTGAGATTCATAGGACGTCAGTTTTAAAACTATACTGTGCCGTCTCTATAGGGAACATTACCGACAGCGAGATAATTCAAAAGCCGGATTCTGAAGAGGAATTAGAGGTAGAGGTTGTCCGAAAGGTCCTTTCCTTGCAATTGCAAACACTTGATACAGAGGGTAAGAGTGAGGTTGTTTCTAGTTATATATCTAGAAATAGATCTATTAACACCATGTCTGTATCATTATTATCAAGAGTTATATCAATGCTAGTTTGCTATGACTATTCAACTACGAATCGGCATAAGCGTGTTCTAAGAAGTATGTCCAGGAGGCTGCGAAGAATACCTAACGATCCCATTTACTTTCCTGCATCCAGAACCGGTTTTATGCATACCTACAAGACGATTTTGGGTAATGAGCATAAATTTTTAAAAGAGTACGCGCAGCATGAGTATATAGGAGAAACACCTGCCAACTATGGTTTGCGACTCACAGCGCCTGTACAGGATTACTTAAATAAGCTGGCTGCTATTTATGTGGACGAGGAACAACAGGAGTATTATAAAAAAGAGTTGGATTTTCTGAGAAGACAAATATTCCGGGGAAACGTTACGAGAGACCAGGCCAGCAATATTCAATTTGTGCCGGAGCAGGGGGAAGGCATTCCACTCCATATAACGTCGTCGTTGGTGGCAGAGTTAGCCCCATTGTCGATTTTCCTGGAGTCTCAGTTTGATCCGCAGCTGTTTATTATTGAGGAGTCCGAGTCTCATCTTCATGTGGGCAAGCAATTGGAGCTGGTCCGCCTCTTCTTCCGATTAATCAATAAAGGCAAATCCATATGGCTAACGACCCACAGCGATAGCTTTGCTCAGCAGGTTAACAATTTACTCACGTTGTCTCGTCGGCCTGACAAAGACGTCTTGTTCCAGGAATTGGGATACGAGTCGACGGATACGTTGCCGGATGTGGCGTATTCCTCCTGCTATCAGTTTCAGGAAGTGAACGGGAAAACCATTGTCGAGGAGATCGAGCTTGGCGAGTTTGGCTACGCCATCCCGACCTTTAACAATGTATTGGAAAAACTGATGATCGAAACAAGCAAAATTCAAGCGCAGGGTGAGGCGGATGAATAGAATCGGCTTCGACCTGAAGCGGATCGATCCAAAGTATTATAGTATCGTTACGGATAATACTCTTGAGGTGGGAGAGGCTTCGCAAGACGGAGCGGCGTGCATCCGCGTCGTTTTCCAAAGTGAGGGGAAGCGAGAGTTCATCCAGCTGTTGCAAGAGCAGACCAGCTGGCTTCAATATATCGTGAACCAAAAGTGTGCGGACGGGATCATCATCGATATCGATGCAACGAATCGGGCGAGGTGCAATCTGTACATCTTCGAGTTGAAGCGTACGGTCAACGCAGACAAGTGGACAGGCGATATCAAAGCGCAGTTTCGGGGAGCGACCCTTCGCGCAATGGCATTTTTGTCGACGTTAGGCGTAACCCAAATCGATCGACAAGAGTATTTCACGGGATTCGTACATAACCATATGGGGCAGTCAATCGATGCGGTCAAGGCCAAGCAACACATTAATCCCTCGAGTCCAATTGCAAAGAAAGGGTTTGTCGGACGGCGTACCAAGGATCATGAAATTTTGGAATGGGAGCAAGAGGAGATCGAGGTTTTTCAAAGTCGCTATGCCCACCGCAAGATTGAGTTAGCGTTGGATGAGCAAAATGTGGGGATTGCCGAAATCATCATTTAGCAGCATATCGTAGGAGTAAAAGGGGCCTCGTCATTTGCGACGAGGCCTTTCCTATTACTCATAGCCGTGAAAAACATTAAAGATAATCAGGATCGTTTCACTACTTCTCCCCAAGCACAGCGCGCAACGTCCCCCAGTCGTCGATATGCGAGGCGTCGAACAGCATGAGGCCGTCGCTGCGCTGGAGCGCGAGTCGACACGCCTCCGCAAGCAGCGGGGTGTCTGCTAACTGGCCTACAGCCAGACCGGTATAGATCGGCAGCTCGCCCATCGTGACGATCTGCGCCTGCGTCACATACTTGTCGATCTCGCCCGCCGTCTGCTGGTAAGCGCCGATCATCAGGAAGTCCAGATGGTCGGTGTAGCCGGTGCGCAGGTAGGATGGCGTATAGAGGGCCGCTGGCTCCAGACTAAGGCGGGCATCCGGCTGGAAGCGCGGACTGCACCAGTTGGCGCCATGCTCGTAATAACGTTCATACCAGGAGCCGACGTAGGCCGACATCTCGATGCGCCGCCCGGCAGAATGGCTGCACGCGTCAGCGAGCGCCCGCGTCTCGGCGAGGAAGCTGGTAATGATCTCTGCCCGGAACTCCCACCAGTCCTGCAGCAGCGGGCCATCGATTCGCATATCTGCGGCGTAGACATAGATATCGTCCGGCCAGTGCCGCAGCCGCTTGCCCCGGGCGGCCAGGAAGGCCTCGAACTTGATGCGCGACGTCTCGCTGAAGTCGGCGTACTCGTTGTCGTAGCGGCTGCGATCGTGGACGATGCCGTCGACCTCGTAGTTCGTCATGATCTCCTCGAAGGTGCGCAGCTGGTACGCGCGCGCTTCGTCATGCGCCGGATTGACGAAGGCGACGACGCCAGGATCGGCGCTCTCCCGCTGGCGCTTGATCGCCCCGCCATCGCCAGGGGAGCGGAGCTGTTCCTCCCATCCGGGATACTCGTTCAAGACGCCGTATTCGCCGTACAGGATCGAGCCTTCCGCGAAGACGTTGATCGAGGCATGGATGCGCAGTCCCAACTGATGGCCGTAAGCGACGAACAGCTCCAGCAGGTCGAGCTCGGGATGAGCGCCGGCCTTCTTGGCCGCCCGGATGCGGCTCGCGTGCGGGCGGCCGGTGAGGGTCGTCTTGTGGTACGTGACGAAGCCCTCCACCCCGAGCACATCAAGCACGATCATCGTCACGCCGGCCGAACGGGCCTGCCGCAGGAACGTCTCCACCTGCTCCGGCGATTGGAAGCGGCGGCTGTTCGCGCCTTGATCCACCCACAGGATGACCTCGGGACGCTGACGCGAGCTTCCTTGCCCGGCATCGGATTGCTGGGCATGCGCAGCGCCGGCAGACGCGCGTGCGGCATCAGCAGACACGCGCGCTGCTCCGGCTGTCACGTCAGATGACGTCGTCTCGCCCTTTGCTGGTCGATTCGTGTTACCGGGGCTGGCCTGTCCTTCCGCAGGTACGTCGGCCCTAGTCGCGTCGGGCGCTGTCTGCTGAGCTGTCTTGTCGATGCTCTGATCTCCGCTATCCGTACTGTCGGCTGCCTCCGAGGTCGCAGCAGCCTCGCCCTCGGCAGTCACATACCGCTCCGCGAGACGCTCTAGTCCGTAGCGGCAGAAGATCGCCAGCTCGCACCGGTCGAGGGTCTGGCCTTCGGCAGCGAGCGCGAGTCCGACATAGTTGGCGCCGGGAGAGAGGGCGCAGGTCGCCGAGAAGGAGCCGTCCTCCCGGAGGACGACATGCTGGCCGTCGAGCCGCAGCTCGACCGACGTGCCTCGCGGCAGTCGCCGTACCGTGCCAGTAATCGTCGTGCGTGCCTCGCTTGTGCTGAACATGGCATGCCGATCGAGCGCAATCTGCGGACGGTTGTCGCACGTCAGCTCGCGGATCGCGATTAGCTCGCCGTGTCTGCGCAGCTTCAGGCGATCGCCGGGCTTGAAGCGGCTCTCGAGGTATTGACGGGCCTCATCGTGCGCGCCATCTTCGCCGAGAGCGACAAGCACCAGACCGCCCTTGGGGATGATGAGGCGCACGGTCCCCGCTTCGCGCCACAGCGGCGAGGAGATATGACGCTCGGGGCGCACCACTTGCAGCACGCTCAGATCGGCGGCGACCTGGACGGCGGCGCATGAGGCGGGCAGGCGTACCGTGCCGCCATAGGCGCTGGTATATACGGTCAATCCGGGTCCAGGTGCGATCGGCTCTCCCGGATCGAGCGCGGTTAAGGGCTTGCGGATGCCCTCTACCGTAATCGTAATATCCTCGGGCGCAGCCTCAATCTCAAGACCCAGCGTTTCTGGTGAAGATAGGTTGCTCATGTTGATTCATTCCTCCTCTTCATCCGGCCGCATCCATGCAGCCGCTGCAACATCAGAAGAAGGACTCGCCTTGGGCGAATCCTTCTCTTTGCTGCGTCTTGCGTTTACTTCGAAGCGAACCATTCGTTGGCTGCCTCGACCATGTCCTTGCCGCCTTCGGCATGCCATTGGGCGAGGAACTGATCGTAGTTAGCCAGCGGCTCGGAGCCTGCGATGAACTTCAGCACATTGTCGTCGAGCAGCTTGTTCAGCTTCAGCATGTTTTTCGATACGGCCTCGATTGGCGGAGCTGTCGACATCGGATCGACGACGACGACACCCTCGGCGTTGGCCTGGAACTGCTCATAGTACGATTGCAGCGTCGGGTCCTTGCGGACGCGAGCTTGCCAGAAGGTCGGGTAGTTGACCTCGTCGACGGCGGTCATGAAGGCGCTGGCGTTGTTCAGATCGTCATTGAACTTCGGCAGGATCGGGAAGTACTTGCCGTCCTTCACCTCATGATGCACGCCTTCCTCGCCGATGGCCATGCCTTTGAACGTCTCAGGCTCCAGCTTGGCGTTGAGCAGCTTCATGGCGTCCTCTTTGTTTTTGGACGATTTCGGGATCGCGATAAACCAGCTTGTATTCGCCAACGCGCCGACCTGGACTTCGCCGTCTTTGTTTTTCAGGTAAGGGATCGGCGTCACCTTGGCATCGGGATTGTTGTCAGTAAGCGCGTTGATCGTATTGCCTGCGTTCCACCAGGCCAGCTTGTAGACGCCGGCGCGGCCGCTGGAGAACTTCTCGATTGCTTTGGCTGCTGTATTGATCGGCATCTCGGTGTCGAGCAGACCTTCGGTGTACAGCTTGTTCATGTAGCCGATGAAATCTTTCATCTCTGGCAGCTCGGCGCGGTGCATCAGCTTGCCGTCGACTTCCTTCCACTCCGTCAGGACGCCGAAAGCTGCGGCGATATCGCCGTAGATCGAGTCGTTGCTGCCGGTCAGAGGCACGATCTTCTTGGCGTCACGGATCGCGACGAGCACATCGTACAGCTCATCGGTTGTCGTCGGCATTTCCAGGCCGAGCTCCTCCATCCAGTCTTGACGGATGACCAGCTCCTCGCCGATGCTGACGCCGGCGCCGGTCTCCGGCAGCGCGAAGATCTGATCGTTAATGGTGGCGCTGCCCCACGATTCGGGCTTGATGGCGTTTTTGATATGGTTGCCATGCGCTTCGATCAGCTCGTCGAGCGGCTCCAGCGCGCCGGCCGTAGCCAGATTGTAGAATTGGGCGGCGTTCAGCTTCATCAGATCGAAGCTCTCTTTATTGGCCACCATCAGATTAAGCTTCTCGTCGGCGTTCTCGGCCGGCAGCATGTCATAAGTGATGTTGTAGCCGGTTTTCTCTGCGATGTATTTGGCCGTGTAGTCGGTATTCGCATCGAAGCGGCTGTATTGCATGATCATCTTCAGATCGGCTTTTTTGTCGCCAGTAGCAGGAGTGTCATTGCCATTCGCTGGCGTGTTGGACGGCGTCGAGCCGCCGCTGCAGCCAGTAACCGCAAGACTTACGCCCAGTGCGAGCGTGAGTAGACTAGATTTCTTCTTCATTGAAAATCCCCCTAAAAGTTTTAATGTGATGGACATTTGACTGTCCTCAAAAGGCCGAAGGACACGGAATCGTTGCTGGAGAAGCATTGTCCCCGGTTTTCAGGCTGCCCTCAAAATGCCGAAGAGGCACGGAATCGAATCTGTAGAAAGTTAATGCTTCCGAAGTCGCTTTCTTTCAGAAAGCGTTTAAGCGTTCGCCTGAAAGCTTTTCGCAGAAAAGCTAGCTTCGAAAGCATACGCTGTCCCCGGATTTCAACCGCTAATGCGGTTATAACCAAGAAATCTGGGGACAACAGCGATCGGAAGATCGATCCCGTGACCGTAGGCTCCTTTTTGAGGGCAGTCTGGTATTTCAACCGCTCTGGGGACAACAGCGATCGGAAGAATGATTCCGTGACCGCAGGCCCCATTTTGAGGACCGGGCAACACGTTTAACCTTTCACCGAGCCGACGAGCACGCCCTTGACAAAATACTTCTGCAAGAACGGATAGACGAGCAGGATCGGTACGGTCGCCAGCAGGATCGAGGAAGCCTGGATCGACTGCGGCGTCGTGTTGAGCGCGGCGTCTATGTTGTCCTTCAGGAAGTCGCCAGTCGAAGAGACGAACAGCTCCTTGAGGTACAGCTGGAGCGGCTTCAACGCCGGGTTGGTGATGTAGATCATCGAGGCGAAGTAGTCGTTCCAGAAGGCGACGGCGAAAAACAGGCCGATCGTCGCCATGACCGGCGTCGACAGCGGCAGGATGATCATCAGCAGGATGCGGAAGTTGCCTGCGCCGTCGAGCTTGGCCGACTCCTCGAGGGCGTCGGGCAGGCCTTCGAAGTAGTTTTTGATGATCAGCATGTTGAAGACGTTGACCATCGCCGGCAGGAACAGCACCGGCAGCGTGTTGACCAGCCCGAGGTTCTGCATGAGCAGATAGGTCGGGATCAGGCCGCCGCTGAACAGCATCGTGAAGATGAACAGGAGCAGCAGCGGCTTGCGTCCCCGCAGTCTCGGCTTGGAGAGCGGGTAGGCGGTGATCGTCGTCAGCAGCAGGCTGAGCGCGGTGCCGATGACGGTCAGCAGGACGGAGATCTTCAGCGCATTGAGGAACATGTTGTCCTGCAGCACATACTGGTACGTGCCCCACTGGAAGCCGATCGGCAGCAGTCCGACCCGTCCTGCGATGACCGCTTCCTCGCTGCTGAACGACTTGGCGATCAGGTTAAGGAAGGGCAGGATCGTAATGATGCCCATCAGGATAAAAAACGTGTAGTTGAACACGGCGAACAGCTTCTCGCCGACCGACATCCTGATGCCGGCCGAAGCGCCCGCCGCGGCGTTGCTCGGACTTGCTTGCTCTAAGTTGCTCATACGCACTCCCTCCTAAAAGAAACTACCAGATGCCGCGCTGCAAATATTTGCGGCTGAGCGAGTTGCCGACGATCACGAGCGTAAACGAGATGACGGCCTCGAACATGCCGACGGCGGTGGTGAAGCTGTAATCCTGATTGCCTAGTCCCATCCGGTACACATACGTGCCGATGACGTCGGATACTTTGTAGACGACCGGGTTGTACATAACGAGGATCTGCTCGGTGCCCGCCTCGAGGATGTTGCCCAGACGAAGGATGAACATCAGGACGATGATCGGCGCGATCCCCGGCAGCGTGACGTGCCAGAGCTGACGCAGCTTGCTGGCGCCGTCCATCTTGGCGGCCTCGTACAGCGACGGATCGATCATGGAGAACGCGGCCAGGTAGACGATCGTGCTCCAGCCCGTCTCCTTCCAGCCGGCCGAGGTGATCAGCACGCTGCGGAAGACGCTGTTGTCGAGGAAAAATGAAATCTGCTGCAATCCTAGCGAGGTCAGCAGCTTGTTGACGAGTCCGCCATCGGTGGACAGCAGGTCGATGAACAGGCCGGCGACGATAACCCACGACAGGAAGTGGGGCAGGTAGATGATCGTCTGTACGGTCCGCTTGAATACCATCTTGCGCAGCTCGTTGAGCATGAGCGCGATGATGATCGGCAGCGGGAACAGGATGACGATCTTCAGCAGGCTGATGATGATCGTGTTGCGCAGCACGATGGCGAAGTCCGGCGATGTGAACAGCTTGGCGAAGTGCTTGCCGCCTACCCACGGGCTGTCTGCGAAGCCGGCGAAGATGTTGAAGTCCTTGAATGCAATGATGATGCCGTACATCGGCGTGTACTTGAACAGCAGCAAGAATAAAATGCCGGGAACAAGCAGCAGGTACAGATCCCACTCGCGGCGGATATCTAGCAGCAGTCGGAGCAGATAACCTCCTTTGCTCCGCTTGCGGGGCATGGTGTTCGGTGCAGGCTCCATCGTCTTCTCCTCTCCTGGTGAAATCTTGTTACTAAAAATACTAGCGCGGAACGGGGGCGAAAAGTAGGAGAGGCTCATATCCTTTTTTGGTACTTTGATGTTGTGTCGAAGGAACAAGGAGAATACAATCAGATGGAGAGTGCATGGAAAAATAAGGGGCGCGGCGTAAAGTTTTGGGGATATGGGAACGGAGAGTGGTTATGCAAGGATGGTGGAGGCTGAATACGTTTCGCAAGCAGATGTTCGTGCTGTATGCGGGCGTCATGCTGATGATCCTGGTGGCGGTGGGCATCTATATCAATTCGCAGGTCAGTCGGCTGCTGCAAAGCAATGCCGAGCAGCATATGGACAATACGGCGGTGCAGGCGATCGCCAATGTGGAGCTGCTCATGAAACAGATCGACACCTTCTCCTCGCAGGTCGCGACCAATGCAATGGTGCAAGCCTTGCTGCAAGACAGCTACCTGGGCAAGCGCGCCGGGTTCGATCAGCTGCAGCTGCTCCAGCAGGAGGTGCGCAAGCTGGAGGCGTACCAGCAAGGCATCCGGGCGATCGAGATCTATAATCTGGCGCATGAGAGCTATCTGCCGCTCGGGGACGAGCGCATGGAGGAGCGGTATGCGGAGGATTGGGTGCAGCAGACCGACAAGCTGGCGGGACGGTTGGTATGGGCTCCGTACAGCGAGGATTACCCGGATAGTCTCGTCACGATGCGCAACATCCGGCTGATGAATCAATCGTTCCAGCCTGTCGGTTATCTGGTCGTACACGTCGACTTGTCGCTGTTCGATCTGCCTGCGCTGACGAATACGCGGCGGGGCGACCAGAGCGATTACGTCTGGTTGACGGATTCGTTAGGTCACGTCATTTTTACGAATACAGGACATGCGATGGACTTGCCGATGGCTACCGGGGCGTTGGACGTGGTGGATATCGAGGGCGAACGATACTTTAATGTCAAGCGCAGCCTGCCGCTCACAGGCTGGGAGCTGAGCATCCTGACGCCGGTGCGCAAGGCGACCGAAGGTCTGGCGCTGCTGCGCTCGACGATTCTGATCGCGTTCCTGGCGAGCAGTGTGCTGTTCCTCATCCTGAGCTACCTGATCGCCGAGCGGATCAGCCGACCGATCCTGCAGCTCATCCGCGCGATGCATGGCGCCAGACTGGGCGGGCTGAAGCCGATCGAGGCCAAGAGCAATACGATCGAGCTGGCGGAGCTGAATCATACGTACAACCAGATGGTCGATTCGCTGCAAGCGCTCATCCAGGTCGTCTACGAGAAGGAGATTTTGCAGAGCAAAACGGAGCTGAAGGCGTTGCAGGCCCAGATCAATCCTCACTTTTTGTTTAATACGCTGGAGGCGTTTTACTGGGAGCTCGAGGAGCAGGGGCAGGACGAGCTGGCGGAGATCGTCGTCGCGATGAGCGGCGTGTTCCGTTATGTTATCACGAAGCAGGACAGCGATCAGTGGGTGACGGTCGGCGATGAGCTGGAGCATGCGGAGCGGTATCTGCGGATTATGAAGATGCGGCTGATGGATCGCTTCGAGTGGGTGATCCGGTGCGATGAGGCGTCCAAGTCTGTGCCGATCCCGAAGCTGATGATCCAGCCGATCATCGAAAATGCGATCGAGCATGGCATCGAGCGCAGCATGAATCGCGGCAAGCTCGTCATCCGCGTCAGCCATGTCGCTGGTCCGGCCGCCGCTGGCGATGGTCCTGCCCGCG
>Ga0160452_100286_pt1 | contig 47346 bp, 45 predicted proteins | sample HID1971I_E6MG_FD_108230 | JGI IMG/M metagenome (GOLD analysis project Ga0160452, IMG submission 108230) | Enriched millipede-associated microbial communities from UW Madison campus, WI, USA - HID1971I_E6 MG | ecosystem: Host-associated > Arthropoda: Insects > Digestive system > Unclassified ...
CGCCACCAGCTTTCTTTCGGGCTGCGAGCCCATGTAACACAAACGGGCTACCGCTTCGGGTGAGCGGAAGAGATCAGTTTCCGCACACCTGGAATCAATATACAAGTAACCAAAGAAACAGCTCTCCCCAGCCTAAGCACTTCACACCGGCCGCGGCACAGACGATTGGCCTAATGGCCCGGCAGTAGCGAGTGCCCCCGCAAGCAGACAAAGGCTTGGACCGCGCACGGTCTGCCACCTCGCGCCGCTTGCGTTATTGGTTCAGCACCAAATGGCTCCGGCCCGCTTCGCGGCCGACGGGTCAATCGGGTTCGCGTACGCTTCTTCTCCGACGGTTTCCCTCGCATACCCTACGGCAGCGCGCAGCGCTGTGCCGAAGCTCTTTCGTGCTGAACCAGCGCGCTGAATCGTCTCGGGCGTCAGACCGTGCGCGAGCCAAGCCCGATTGGGCCTTTGGGGGCGACACTTAGGCGAGTGCCATTGGCGGCTGGCAAGCATGGCCAACGTGCGTGTAACCGCGGGCGTAAGCGAGCTGCTTTCTTTGGTTACTTTCTTTGCAGCAGCAAAGAAAGTGACCCCCGCCCCGGGGAGGGGCAGTGCCAATAGACCGACACGAACACAGGATTCCCCGAAAAACAATCGCCGCTAAGCAAACAGGGACTTCATTGCCCGAACGAAACGCTTTCTGTATCGTGGCCCGAAGAATGCTGAAAATTTCAGCAAAGCCAAGGAAAGCAAACCCGAAATGGACCCTAAAAGCGAAGCGATAAAAACCGACGTATTGATCATAGGCGCAGGCCCGGTAGGCCTATTCGCCGCCTTCGAGGCAGGCGTGATCGGTCTCACATGTCAGATCGTCGATACGCTCGGCCGCATCGGCGGGCAATGCATCGAGCTCTATCCCGACAAACCGATCTACGACATCCCCGCGATCCCTTCCTGCACCGCCCGCGAGCTCGTCGATCGCCTGCTGGAGCAGATTCGCCCCTTCGACGTCCCGATCCATCTCGACCAGCGCGTGCAGTCCGTCACGCAGCGCGAGGACGATCATCGCTGGACGGTGACGACCGAACGCGGCATGACGTTCGACTGCGCCGCGATCCTGATCGCCGCGGGCAACGGCGCGTTCGTGCCGCAGCGGCTGCAATTGCCCGAAGCCGCCGCGCTCGAAGGCAAGGACGTGCACTACAGCGTCTTGCGCGCAGCGGATTTCGCGGACAAGGCGGTCATCGTCGCGGGCGGCGGCGATTCGGCGCTCGACTGGGCGCTCGCGTTGAAAGGCATCGCGAAGAAACTCACGCTCGTGCATCGGCGTAACGGCTTTTCGGCGGCGGCGAACTCGGTCGCGACGATGAAGCGCGCAGTCGAAGCAGGCGAGATGGAGTTCGTCGTCGGCATGATCGAATCGCTCGATGCACCCGATAACACGCTGCGCGGTGTGCGCATCAAACAGGTGGAAGGCTCGACCGATATCGAAGTGGACAAGATCGTCGCGCTCTACGGTCTCGTGTCGGAACTCGGGCCGATCGCTACGTGGAATCTCGATGTGCGCGGCGGACGCATCGAAGTGGATACGTCGAACTATGAATCCTCGCGGCCGGGCATTTTCGCGGTCGGCGATATCGCCAACTATCCGAACAAGCAGAAGCTCATTCTGTCGGGCTTCCATGAAGCGTCGCTCGCGTTGCGCAAAGCCTATTCGTATGCGTATCCCGAGAAAAAGCGCGTGCACGTGCATTCGAGTTACGACGCAAAACTCGCCGAGCGCGTGAACGCCGCGCATGCCACCGACGACGCGTGATCGTGCGCATCGTCGCGTGGCTGTTGCTGGCGTCGCTCGCCGGCGCGGCGATGTTCGGCTACGCGATCTATTCAAAGCGCATCGTGTTGCCCGAGCGCTACGATCCCTTCGCACCGCTCGATGTGCGCGCGCCGCAAGGTCCGCTCACGCGCTTCAGGTTATTGCGCACGATGCACGACACGCAACTCTGCGACGCCGCGCTCGCGCGCTCCGGTCTCGTGTATCGCGAGATGGCCGATGCAACGGGGCAGGGCGGTTGTGCGCTCAAAGACGTGGTGCGCGTCACGCAGACTGAAGACCTGCGCTTCAGTTCGCCCTTTCTCGCGACGTGTCCGCTCGCGCTCGGCATCGCATATTTCGAACATCAGTATCTTCAGCCCGCCGCGCTCGATATCTACGGCGAGCGCGTCGCGCGCATCGAGCATGTCGGGAGCTATGCGTGCCGCAACGTGAATCATCAGCAGGACGCCGCGCTGAGCCAGCATGCGAGCGCGAACGCCATCGATCTCACGGGCTTCGTGCTGGATGACGGACGCCGCATCACGCTCGCGCGCTGGGACGATGCGGCCTCGCCCGACGGACAGTTTCTGCGCCGCGTTCACGAAGGCGCGTGCCACGCATTCGCGACCACGTTAGGTCCCGATTACAACGCGCTGCACGAGACGCACTTTCACGTCGACATGGGACCGTATCGCATCTGCCGCTGAATTACGCGTGACGATGCGCCGGATCGCGGCACGTCGCGTGATCGTGCGGCTGATCGTTCCATGCCGAACCGAGGATGATGCTGCAGAAATTCAGCCGCCGGTAGTTCGGGTCCTTCAACGCGAGCACATCGGCCTTGACGTTGCCGAAGGTCGATTCGGGCTTGCCGATCGTGCCTTTGGCGAATGCATCGATGATGCCTTCCTTGAAGTTCGTCTCGCGCGGATGCGCGGCGACCACGAGACGCCGCTGGTCCGCGCTGAACTCGTCGTAGGCGAGACCGAGCACATCCATTTCGACACCCGCCGTGACGAGCGCGACCACCGGCTTCTTGTACTGCGGAATGCCGGGCGTCGTATGCAGCGCGATCGCGTCCCACACCTGCTCGATCTCGTATTCGCCGATGCCATGCTGACGCAGGAAATCGCGCGCGGCGTTCGCGCCATCGACTTCGAAGCGATCATGCGCGCTGCTGTACGCTTCGGTCAGCCCCATGTCATGGAACATCGCGCCGATATAGAGCAGTTCGGAATCGTACTTCAGTTGCTTGCGTTCGCCCGCGAGCGCGCCGAACAGGAACACGCGACGCGAATGGTTGTAGAGCAGATCGGGCTCGGTATCGCGCACGAGTTGCGTGGCTTCGCGCGCCATCTGGCTGTCGGGAATCCTGATGCCTGCGATGATTTCGCTCATGAGTATGGCTCCGTGATAGGGGTCGATCGAAGACGCGAATGCCTGTGCGTTGCTAAAATCGCGCAGCGCGTCGGATGCCTTTAGTCTCGTCAAAACGCCTTCACGTCTCAATCGAAACGACGCGTCGAAGCCTGCCAGGCGCACGCCGTCTTCTGCCATGCGCGCTCATCACGGACCTTCCATTCGATGCGTACAGTTGCTATCGCAATCTTCCAGGGCGTGCAGGCGCTCGATGTGGCCGGTCCCGTCGATGTGTTCGCGGAAGCAAACGGCTTCATTGCGCCATCGTGCGCGTATGAGATCACGCTCGTCGGTCCGGAAGAGCGCATCGTGCGCGCATCGAACGGCACGCGGCTCGTCGCGGATCTGTCTTTCGACGAAGCGGATCGGCGTTACGGCACCGCGCTCGTCGCGGGCGGCCCGGCGCTTCCCGTCGATGATCCCGATCCCCGTCTGACCCACTGGCTCGCGGATGTCGCCTCGCACTGCGAGCGCTACGGCTCGATCTGCACGGGCGCGTTCGCGCTCGGACACGCGGGCCTGCTCGACGGCCGCGATGTGACCACGCACTGGCAGAACGCGCCGCGCCTCGCGGAGCGTTTTCCGCGCGCACGCGTCGAGCTGGATCGCATCTACATGCGCGACGGCAGGCTCGTCACGTCGGCGGGCGTGACGGCGGGCATCGATGTCGCGCTCGCGCTCGTCGCCGAAGATCACGGCGCGCAGGTCGCGCTCGCGGTCGCGAAGCGCCTCGTCGTGTTCGCGCAGCGTCGCGGCGGCCAGTCGCAATTCAGCCCGTATCTGAGCGCACCCGCCGACGAAACATCGCCGGTCGCGAAAGTGCAGGCCTATGTGATGGAGCATATCGGCGAGCGGCTGTCGGTCGCGCAACTGGCGAGCGTCGCCGGCATGAGCGAGCGCAACTTCGCGCGCGCCTTCGTGCAGCTCGCGCAGATGACGCCGCATGAGTTCGTCGAACGCGCGCGTGTCGACGCGGCCCGCAATGTGCTCGAGAGTAGCGACACGCCGCTGAAAACCGTCGCCTACGATTGCGGCTTCGGCACGGCGGATCGCATGCGGCTCGTGTTCACGCGGCGGCTCGGTGTGTCGCCGAACGACTATCGGCTGAGTTTTCGCACGCGCTTTACGAAGTGACTCGCGTGATCGCGCGCCGACGTGTTACGCCGAGTTCGTTAAAATTCGTGATGAACGCGGCACGTGCGGCACTGTGCGCGCGCCGCAGAATCCACCCTCGACATATCGGAACAGCGAATGACGAAACATGAGACCGCCATGCAAGATCCCTACGAACGACGCGCGTTGCTGCTGCACCTCGGCGACGTGCTTGAGTCGGTGTTTTGCCTGAGCCAATGCGCCGACGAATACGCGAGCATCGGCGAAGCGGTGAAGGGCAACGAGGCGCTTGCAGGCTTCACGCTGCTCGGCTTCATCGACCCGAAGATGGCGCCGCGCGATTTCATCCGCCGTGCATCGGGCGCGTTCTTCGTGTGGCCGAAAGCCCTCCTCGACGAAACGCTCAATCGCCCGCTGCTCGCCAACACCGTGAAGCACGATCTCTTCGCGGACAACGCGAAGGGTTGGGATGCATACGTGGAAGAGCGTCGCAAGGAAGTGCCGTGGTTCGGCGAGGCGTTGCCAGAGATTGCGGAGAGCGCGGAGCCTGCGCACGCGGCGAGCACTCCGGCTCCCGTTCCCGCTTCCGCACCCGCTCCTCAGAAGCAGAAGGGCAAGGCCAAGTCCGAGAAGCCATCGCGCTATTCGACATGGCCGTGGCCCGACAAGCCCGCCGACGCGTAACCTTATTGCTTCTTGCCCATGCCGCTTGCGCCCGCATCGAAGCCGATCCCGTTCGGCCGGTCGGGCGCGGCGCCTTTGCCCGATGACGTCTTGCCCGGACGTGTCTTGAGCGCATCGCTCGCGTTCGCGGCCGCAGTCGCAGGCGGCGTGACGTTTTTCTCCTGATACGCGGGCGTGCTGTCGTATTGGAGCTGTTTCGGTTTTTGCGGCGCTTGCTGAGCGCTCGCCACGACGGCCAGCGTGCCGCCGAGCAGAATCCCCGTCATGCGCCCGAGTGTGCCGATTTTGGGTCTCATCTGCTGCCTCCGTTTATCGCCTTGTACTTTCCCTTCTTCTAGCAAAGCGCGGACCCGCCGCTTGCGGCGTTCGACCGCACGATTGTCGTTGCTCAAGCCTTGTCGCCGCTGGCTGTGCGCGCGTGCTTGCGCGTTGAGCCCGGTCAATGGCGCGTGCGCGCCCGCCCGGGAGAATCCCCGTATTTAACGTGGGAAAGATAGAAATGAAGAAAGTCTTCGGGGCAATGGTGATGGCATGCGCGTCCTTGTTTGCGGGCAGGGCGCACGCGGCGGGCGATGCACCGTCGGGTGATTCGATGAGCGGCATTCACGCGGGCGACATTCTGGTGCGTCTGCGCGCGATCAGCATCCAGCCGGATGTGCATGCGGGCGGCGCACTCGGCACGCTCGGTGTCGATGTGAACAACGCGATCGTGCCCGAACTCGATTTCACCTACATGATCCGCGACGAGATCGGCGTCGAACTGATTCTCGCCACGTCGCGGCATCAGGTGACGTCGAATATCGGCGCGCTTGGCGGCGTGAACGTGCTGCCGCCGACGCTGCTCCTGCAATACCACTTCAATCACGCGGGCCGTGTGCGTCCGTATGTCGGCGCGGGGGTGAACTACACGGTTTTCTATAACGACAAGCTGAAGGCGGGCGACACGCCGGTGTCGATCAGACACAGCAGCTTCGGCCCGGCGCTGCAGGCCGGCGTCGATGTGCAGGTCGCGAAGAATCTCTTCGTCAACGCGGACCTGAAGAAGATCTGGATGCGCACGAGCGCGTCGGCGGACGGCGCCGATCTCGGCTCGCTCAAGATCGATCCGTGGGTCGTGGGTATCGGCGTCGGCATGAAGTTCTGACGCGCGTTTTCCCGGCGAGTGTGCGCCGCCCCGCGTTCCGTCTGGAAATTGGCGGAAGATACCGGTGCTTCTGGCGTGGACGGTTTCGCGGTCGCGGTATCCTTTGCAGCAGGCCCGGCGCAGACTCGCTCCGCTCGCGCATGCGCGAACGGTGCGTGAGCTGCAACGACTAATAAAACCGCATCGGGGAACTGCAAGCCAATGAGACCTTCCACTTACGCGGGAATCGCTCTGCTCGCGGCGTGTGGCGCCGCTGCCGCGCAACAGCCGCTCGCCCTGCCCGGACGCAGCCAGAGCGCGTGGCAGCAATCGGTCGATAACGCCGCCTGCTACGGTTATGCCAATCAGACGACCAAGGTGAACGTCGCGCGCGAGCCACAGACGCCGCCACGCGACGCCCAGCGCGAAACGCGCGTGCTGACGCCGCCGCGTCCGCTCGAACCGCCTTTGCCGGCGGGCGCGTCGGGCGCGCTCGCGGCTTCCGCTGCCGCGCCGGCATCGGGCGCTTCGGCGGCGATCGCGGCATCGAGCTTGCCGCCGGGGAGAGTCTCGGGTGCTTCCGGGCTGCCCGGCGCGTCCGGTCCGATGCCCGGCATGCCTGCGGTGCCCGCATCGATGGCGGCTGGCGCGTCCGGCGCATCGGATGCGATCTACGGCGGCGACATGAAGATGCCGCCGCTGCCGCCGCCCGAACCGCCGATGACGCGCTACTGGCGCGCGTACAGCGAGTGCATGCAGAATCGCGGCTACTTCACGCGATGAACCGTCACAGCGCCGCATGAATGCCCAGCCGATCCACGAAGGCGGATGCGCATGCGGCGCGGTGCGCGTGCGTGTGCTGGGCGAACCGAACGAAGTGAATCTGTGCCACTGCATGACGTGCCGGCGCATTCACGGCGCGCCGTTCGGCGTCTATGCGATCTTTCCGCGCGACGCGTTTCAGGTCACGGGCGACACGGTGGCATGGGAAAGTTCGACGACAGGCAAACGCCATCACTGCCCGTCGTGCGGCTCGCCGGTCTATCTGGCGTTCGATGGCGTCGATGAAATCGAGGTGCCGACTGGCATCTTCGACGAGACCGGTCTTTATCCGCCGCAGTACGAAATCTGGTGCAAGAGCGCCGAGCCCTGGCACGACGCGCAGGGACGGCCGCGCTTTGCACGCGGCGCGCCCTGATCAAACCATCAGCACTCGACGATCGCCTTCACGACGCCCGCCTTCGGATCGAGCAGCGACGCGAATTGCTCGGGCACATCGCTCAACGTCAGGCGATGCGTGTTGAGCGCATCGGTCGGCACTTCGCCCTTGCGCATCGCCGCGAGCACGGTCTCGAAGTCTTCGGGCGTCGCGTTGCGGCTCGCGAGCAGCGTCGCCTCGCGCTTGTGGAACTCGGGATCGGCGAACGAGATGCGATCCGGCACGATCGATACCAGCACGTACTTCCCGCCGTGCGCGATGAACTCGAAGCCGCGTTCCATCGCGCGCGAATTGCCGGTCGCGTCGAAGACCACATCGAAGAATTCACCGTTCGTGAGTGCCGACAACGCCTGCTTGTCGTGCTCGCCGATCTGCACGGTGGCGTCCACTTTCAGTTCGCGCTTGCAGAACGCGAGGCGATCTTCGCGCGTGTCGAGCGCGGTCACGTTCGCGCCGCGCAGACGCGCGAACGTGATGGCCGCCATGCCGATCGGACCCGTGCCGACGACCAGCACGCGCTGACCCGGCTTCACGTCCGCGCGGCGCACGGCGTGCGCGCCGATCGCGAGGAATTCGATCATCGCGGCCTGATCGAGCGTGACGCCCTCGGCCTTGTGGACGAATTGCGCGGGCAGATTCAGATACTCGGTGAACGCGCCGTCGCGATGCACGCCGAGCACCTGGATGTTCACGCAGCAGTTGGTCTTGCCCTGAAGGCACGCGATGCACTCGCCGCACGACAGATAGGGCATCACGTAGACGGTATCGCCCGCTTTCAGGCCGCTCGCCGGGTCCGCTTCCTCGATCACGCCGGACAACTCGTGGCCCATCACTCGCGGATACGAGAGATAGGGCTGATTGCCGGTGAAGATGTGCAGGTCGGTGCCGCACACGCCGACGCGCTTCACGCGCAACAGCACTTCGTTCTCGCCGCGCCGCGGCTTCTCGCGCTGTTCGGCTTTCAGGGTTCCGGGCGTTTCGCAGATGACGGTCAGCATGCTTTTGTCTCGTGGTGTCTTTGGAGTGGGGCGTCCGACAATCTAACGATGCCCGGCGATTTGGTCAAGCCAATTTCGATATCTAAAAAGTGGTAAGGCCAGAATCGCGGCCAGCGGCGCGTGCGGTTTCGCCTTATATTTCCACCAGAGCGAACCCCGCAAAACACGCAAAAAGGACGGCACGTGCAGCAGCTTCATGAATTCGTCGAGCGGCATCCGCGGCTTTTCGTGCTGTCGGGAGCGGGCATCAGTACCGAGTCGGGCATTCCCTGTTATCGCGACCGCGAAGGGCAGCGCACGGGCCGTGCGCCGATATTGCTGAAAGACTTTCTCGGCTCGGATTACGCGCGCCGCCGCTACTGGGCGCGCAGTCTCATCGGCTGGCCGGTCGTGCAGAACGCGCAGCCGAACGCCGCGCATCATGCGCTACGGGCGCTCGATGCGCGCTCGCGGGTGCATCGGCTCGTCACGCAGAATGTCGATGGGCTGCACATTCGTGCGGGCAATCCCGATGTGATCGAGTTGCACGGCAATATCGGGCGGGTGCGCTGCATCGAATGCGGCGAGCGGCATACGCGCGCGGCGGTGCAGCGCATGCTCGAAGCGGCGAATCCGGATTTCGTCGGCCACACGGCGCCTGCGGTGCCGGACGGCGACGCGCATATCGAGGATCTCGACTTCGCATCGTTCGATGTACCCGGCTGCACGCGCTGCGGCGGCGTGCTCAAGCCCGACGTGGTGTTCTTCGGCGAAAGCGTGCCGCGCGTGCTCGTCGACGACGCGGCGCGCTCGCTCGAAGCCGCCGACGCGATGCTCGTCGTCGGTTCGTCGCTGATGGTGTACTCGGGCTATCGCTTTTGCGAGTGGGCCGCGAATAGCGGCAAGCCGATCGCCGCGATCAACATCGGCAAGACGCGCGCCGATGCGCTCCTCGCGCTGAAAGTCGAAGCGCCGTGCTCGGAGGCGCTCGAACGATTGATCGAGCGCCTCGATGCGCGGCCGGTGGCGGGCTAGCGGTTACTTCGATTCGCGCGAAAGCGCTTCGATGCCTTCGAGCAGGCGCTCGGCGTCCGACATGCGCGAGAACAGGGCGGGCGTCACGCGCACGACTTCGCCCGAGTCGGGACCGGGGCGCGTCACCGTGAACACGCCGAAGCGCTCGCGCAGCGCGGCGACGATCGCATCGCAGCCTGCTTTCGTCGCGCGTCCGTGCAGCCGGAAGGCAGTGATGCCGGCAGTCATCGACGGATCATCCGGCGTCATGATCTGCACGCCGGGCAGCGTGCGCGCGGGTTTCGCCCAGGCATCGCGCAAGGCACGCAAGCGCGCTTCCTTCGCCTTCGAGCCGATCGCCCGATGCACATCCAGCGCCGCGGGCAGCGTGAACCACGCGGCAAAGTTCGGCGAGCCGGTGTGCACGCGCGCGCGGATATCGTCGGCGGGCCAGGTGCGGTCACCGAAATACGGATCGATAGATGCGACGTGTCCCTTACGGATATAGATCGCACCGCAGCCGAGCGGCGCGCCGATCCACTTGTGCAGATTCAGCGCGGCGAACGGTGCGTTCAGGTCGGGCACGTCGAAATCGAGCTGGCCCCACGAATGCGCCGCATCGACGATCACGTCCGCGCCCGCTTCCTTCGCCATCGCCGATATGTCCGCGACCGGCAACACGAGACCCGTCGCGAAGCACACATGCGAGAGCAGCACGAGCCGCGTGCGCGGATGCGCGCTCAAGGCTTTCGCGTAGGTTTCGAGAACGGCTTCGCGCGTGGCCGGCTCGGGCATCGTGATGCGCACGGGCGTGACGCCGCGCCGCTCGCGCAGCCATTCCATCGCGTCCTTGCCGCAGGGGTAGTCGAGATCGCTGTAGAGCACGGTGTCGCCGGGCGCCAGACGGTTGTAGCCGCTGATGAGCGCGAGCAGCGCTTCGGTCGCATTGCGCGTCAGCTCGATCTCCTCGACCGCACAGCCCATCTCCTTCGCGACGCGCTCGCGCAAGCCCTGATACAGCGTCATCAGATGCGGACGGATCAGCAATGTCGTCTCGTGGTTCACGCGCTCGGTCCAGTGATGGAACATCGCCTTGACCGGCTCGGTCATCGCACCCCAGAAGCCGTTCTCCAGATTGATCAGCGCATCCGACTGGCGCCACAGTCCGCGCACCGCGTCCCAGTAATTTTCGTCGGTGGCGAGGCCGGCTGCCGGCGTGGATGGGAGCGCAGCGAGCGCGGCTTCGAATTCGGGTGTGCGGTAGTCGAGGATGTCGGGCATCGTTCTGAATGTTCCGTGAAGAAAAGGCAATATTTACTCAAGATGACGTGATGCATCGTAACGGAATTACCGGTTTAACTTGGACAAAGTGCAGACTATTTGCATCTTTTGCCCTTCAGAGCAATTTTGGCGGGCCGTAATCAGCAAGAAGAGCGTTGAGATCACGCCGTATGTCCCCTTGAACGGACCCTGAGAGAACCCAAAACATGAACCTCAAGAACATCACGATCAAAAATAAGTTGGTCGCTGGATTCGGTATTCTGGCTGTACTGGTCGTGCTTGTGGCGGGCATGTCACTGCGCGCGCTGTCCGTCGCGACGGACGGCTTCGCGCACTATGTGAACGGTATCAACGCGCGAGCCGACGTGGCCAGTCAGATTCGCACGGCTGTCGACCGCCGCGCGATCGCCGCGCGCAATCTCGTGCTCGTCACGAAGCAGTCCGACCTCGATCTCGAGAAAGCCGATGTCCTGCGCGCGCACGACGACGTGCAGGCGCGTCTGAAGCAACTCAACGACATGATCGCCGCCGCGACCGATACCAGCGAAAAGGCGAAGAGCCTCGTCGCCGAAATGGGACGTGTGGAGGGCTTATACGGGCCGGTCGCGACAAATATCGTCGGACTCGCGCTCGCGGGCAAGCGTGACGAGGCGATCCAGAAGATGGACGACGAATGCCGCCCGCTGCTCGCGCAACTGGTGAAGGCCACCGACGATTACGCGACCTACACCGCCTCGCGCCGCGAGGAAATCGTGCGCGCAGACGCAGCCAGCTACGAGATGCAGCGCAACGTGCTGATCGCGCTGTGCACGGCGGCGGCGCTCTTCGCGGTCGCTGCGGGCATGGCGATCACGCGCTCGATCACGACACCGATCGGCGAGGCGGTCGGCATCGCGCAGACGGTGGCGCGCGGCGATCTGACGAGCCATATCGTCGCCGAAACGAAGGACGAAACCGGCGACCTGCTGCGTGCGCTCGCGACGATGAACGCGCGTCTCACCGAAACCGTGGGCCGCGTGCGCGAAAGCAGCGGCGCGGTCGGCGGCGCGGCGAAGGAGCTCGCCACCGGCAACACCGATCTGAGCCAGCGCACCGAAGAACAGGCCGCGTCCTTGCAGGAAACGGCGGCGAGCATGGAAGAGCTCACGTCCACCGTGCGTCAGAACGCCGAGAACGCGCAGCAGGCGAGTTCGCTCGCGTCGAATGCATCGGATATCGCGAAGAAGGGCAGCGATGTCGTCGGCCGCGTGGTCGAGACGATGAACGGCATCAGCGACAGCTCGGGCAAGATCGCGGAGATCACGGGGATCATCGAAGGCATCGCGTTCCAGACCAATATTCTCGCGCTCAACGCGGCCGTTGAAGCGGCGCGGGCGGGTGAGCAGGGCCGCGGCTTCGCGGTCGTCGCGAGCGAAGTGCGCAGCCTGGCGCAGCGCTCGTCGACGGCGGCCAAGGAGATCAAGGAACTGATCACGGATTCCACCGCCAAGGTGCGCGACGGTTCCATGCTGGCAGGCGAAGCGGGCACGACGATGGCCGAAGTGACGCAGGCCGTCGCGCGCGTGACGGATATCATGCAGGAGATCGCGGCGGCGTCGGCGGAGCAGGGACGCGGCATCGAACAGGTGAATCAGGCCATCACGCAGATGGACGAAGTCACGCAGCAGAACGCGGCGCTCGTTGAGGAAGCGGCGGCGGCTGCGTCGTCGCTGGAAGAGCAGGGACGCAGGCTCAACGAGGCGGTGGCGTTCTTCACGGTAGAAGCGCAGGCGTCGACGTTCACGCGGGCCGCGCCGAGCGTCGCGCGTGCGCCGGTTGCGAAGAAGCCCGCGCCTCGCGTGGCCCCGGTTGCAGCCGCCAAGCCCGTGAGCGCCGACGGCTGGAGCGCCTTCTGACGCCGGCTCAGGCGTTCACATCGACGATCACGCGCCCCTTTACTTCGCCGCGCAGCAAGCGCGCGGCGACATCGGGCGCGTCGGCCAGAGGAATGGCGGTCGCGACGCTTTCGATGGTCGCGACCGGCACTTCATCGGCGATCGCTTTCCATGCCGCGATGCGCCGCTCGCGCGGCACATAGACGCTGTCTACGCCCAGCAGAGCGACGCCGCGCAGGATGAACGGCGCAACCGACGCGGGCAGATCCATGCCTTGCGCGAGCCCGCACGCGGCGACCGCGCCGCCGTAGCGCAAGCTCGCGCAGACATTCGCGAGCGTATGACTGCCGACGCAATCGACGGCTGCCGCCCAGCGTTCCTTCTGCAGCGGCTTGCCGGGCTCCGAAAGCGTCGCGCGTTCGACGATATCCGCCGCGCCGAGCTCGCGCAGCCGCTCGGCTTCCTCGGGACGGCCCGTCGACGCGATCACGCGAAAGCCGCGCTTCGCCAGAATCGCGATGGCAAAGCTGCCGACGCCGCCGTTCGCGCCGGTCACGAGCACGTCGCCGTCTTTCGGGCCGACGCCGTGCTTTTCCAGTGCCTGCGCGCACAACATCGCGGTATAGCCGGCGGTGCCGATGGCCATCGCCTGGCGCGTCGTGATATTCGCGGGCAGCGCGATCAGATGATCGCCCGGCACACGCGCTTTCTGCGCGAGCCCGCCCCAGTGCGTTTCGCCCGCGCCCCAGCCGTTCATCACGACCCTGTCGCCGGGTTGGTAGTCCGGATGCGAGCTCGTTTCGACGACACCCGCGAAGTCGATGCCCGGCACCATCGGCCAGGTGCGCACGACCGGCACTCGGCCGGTGATCGCAAGGCCATCTTTGTAGTTGAGCGTGGAGAACTCGACGCGCACGAGCACGTCGCCGCCATCGACGGACGAAGCCAGGCGCGATTCGTCGATCGACTGAATGGACGCGACCGTGCGGTCGTCCTGTTTGTCGAGCATGAGGGCTTTGAACATCGGCGGTTTCCGGTTGAGGTCAAGCGAAAGAGGCGGCGCGCGGCCGCCTCTGGCCAAGCTTAATGATGCTCGAATTCCGCGCGCGGCTTCGGCGTCGGCTTCACCTTGTTGTACTGGAACTCGGGCAGCGCCTTGATCGCGTCCTTGGTTGCGCCCGCGAGCACGAACTGGCCGTTTTTCACGTCGAGCTGCTCGATGGGAATCGCGACATCGTGGCGCGCCACGCCGAGGAACTTGTTCGCCGCGATGATCGCGAACGAAACGGATTTATCCGGCGCGACGATGATGTCATTGATCACGCCGACGCGTTGCCCCTGATCGTTCACGACGGGCTTGTTGAGGATGGATTTTTTGACGCTCCAGCCATCGATGATGGCCGTCGATACCTCGACCGATACGCCGAGCGGTTGAGCGCCCGCGACCTGGGCAAACGATGCCGTGGAAGTCAGGCCGAGTGCCGACGATGCAACGAGCAGTGCCACGAGTTTCGATTTCATTGGTTCGATTCCTCAAAGGATTGGGCAAACCGGTTCAATGGAAATGCGCGATTCAAGCTTCCAGCGCGGTAGAAGTTTGAACGTTAATCGTGGTTTCTGCAGGAACGGTGCCGGGTTGCGCCGCGCGCACTGCATTAGTGCGAACGTGCGGCGCATGGCGTTAGCGGATTCAGTGCGTCAGACGCGTGAGCGCGTCGGCTTTGTGCACGGCGCGTTTGCCGCTCTTGTCGCTTTCGACTTCGAAGTGCGGATCGTCGCGCGACGCGTTGACGGTATGACCGTCGAGCGTCGTGCGTTCGGTGACGATGCGCACGATATGCCCGGTCGTCTCGCCTTGCGGCGTGTTCCAGCGGACGTGATCGTGCAGCTTGAAGGATCGGCTCATGGCGCGCGCCTCCTGAAGAATGTGGACGTTTCAGGAGACGCAACCGCCATGCCCGTCATTGAAGACGCGACAGCGTGGCTTCGTCGGCGCGGCCTTCGAAATAGCGGCGCAGTGCTTCGTTGAAGACGTCGGAATCGTCGGCCGTGCGCGCGAAAAGGGTCATCGACGAATGAAATTTCATGTCGTCCGGATAGCCGAAGATGTCGCCGACGCTGCGCCCCTGCACGCCGTTGACGATGCGCGTCAGTTCGACGAGCCGCGCGCCCAGCACGGGGTGCGCGAGATACGCGCGGGCTTCGTCGCGCGATGAGATCGCGTAGTGCTGCGCCATCGCGCTGTGCCCGAGGCCGGCGATCTGCGGGAACACGAACCACATCCAGTGCGTGCGCTTGCGGCCGGCGGAAAGCTCGGCGCGCACGTCGTCGATGACGCTTTCCTGTGCGTCGACGAAACGCTGAAGATCGTAGGGATCGCTCATGGTTTCCTCCTTACGCGACCGCGTCGGCGATGCGTTGTCTCATCGCCGCGTCGGGATAGATGCCGATGCCCGCGCGCGCGTTGTCGATCATGTATTCGCGCCGTCCCGTGCCGGGAATCACGCAGGTCACGGCGGCGTTGCCCAGCACGAATTTGAGCAGAAGCTGTGCCCACGACGCGCAGCCGAGTTCCTGTGCGAAGGCGGGCAGGGGCCGGTTGCGCAGGCTCGCGAGCAGCGACCCGCCGCCGAACGGCTGATTCACGATCACCGCGACGCCGCGATCGGCGGCGAGCGGCAGGAGGCGCGCTTCGGCGTCGCGGTCGTTGGCGGCGTAGTTGATCTGAACGAAATCGATGCGCTCCGAACGCAGCACCGCTTCGACCTGCGGGAACGCGCCGGACGTGTAGTGCGTGACGCCGATATAGCGGATCTTGCCGGCGGCTTTCCAGTCGCGCAGCGTGGCGAGATGCGTGCGCCAGTCGAGCAGGTTGTGAATCTGCATGAGGTCGATGCGATCGGTCTGCCACAGTCGCATCGACTGCTCCATCTGCGCGATGCCGGCCTCGCGTCCGTCGGTCCAGACCTTGGTAGCGATGAACGCCTTGTCGCGCGTGTGCGATTGCGCGAGCAGCGCGCCCGCGACGGCTTCGGAGGAACCGTACATCGGCGATGAATCGATCACCGAGCCGCCTGCCGCGAAAAGCACGCGCAGGACTTCGGCGAGTTCGCGGCGGCGGGCTGCGTCATCGCCGACGTCGAAGGTGCGCCAGGTGCCGCAGCCGACGATGGGCAAAGGCTCGCCGGTCGAGGGAATGGGACGTTTGTGCATGAGTTGGGCGGGCGGTTCGGCGGCTTGGGCTGCCTGGGTTGCGCGGGCGACGAGCGCGGCGGCGGTGAAGTGGAGAAAGTCGCGGCGGGTGGTCATGGGAGGCGCGCGCGGGTCGCGCGATTCGGCGGGTGAAAGGGCATTGTCGCGAGTTTCTGGCCGACGGTGGTCCGTTCGATTTTTTCGCTTCTGGAAACGCACGATGACGCAACTTCGTTTCCATCCTGGGGCCGCTGCGCCTACCTTGGAGTTACGCATTTTTGCGGTTTGACCGCTACGAAGAATTAGCATAACCGGCCGTCACCGGCGACCTCAGCTCACAACATCATGACCCATCCCAACGACCTGCAACACATGGAGCCGCTGGAACTGATCCGCGCGCTTCGGCTGGCTGGCCGCGCCAGAGAGGCGCAAGCCCTCGCGGAGAAGTTGTCGGCGTCTGACGATCCTGGCTGCCATATCGGCCAGCTCGGTATCGACCTGAGCTTCGCCGGGCTGCACGCCGAAGCCGAAAAGCACCTGGAACGCGCTTTGGCCGACGAGTCGCTGTCTCAGCGCGATCGCTACATCATGAGCGAAGAGCTCGCGATCGTGCAATTCATCCTCGGCAAGTTTCACCTGGCGAACGAGCGACACCGCATGATTCGCGGGCGGGCGTACGCGGAAGCCTTCCATAGCCTCATTCTGGGAGATCATCCCGTGTGGCAGGCCACACCGCCGGAGAAGCTCCTCGGCATGGACGAACCCGTCGCGGGCAAGCGGATATTCATCTGCCTGGAAGGCGGTTTCGGGGACTTCGTGCAGTTCTCGCGCTACATCGATCTGCTGCTTCGGGAAGGCGCGCGTGCGGTCGCTGTGGAGCAGTGTCCGGGATGGGAAGAGATTTTCTGGCAAAGCAATGTCGTGACGCTGTCGATGGCGACGGCGGAACAGCGCACGGCCGAACTCGAACGCTGCGATCGCTTTACCTTCGGCTTCAGTCTCTACGCGCGATATCAGCGCTCGCCGTATTTTCCGGCGGAGAATCCGGGGGCGCGCATCGCCATCGATCCGGCCACGGTGTTGTCCGACGAGGCAAGCGCGCTGCTGAGCGCCGACACGAAGCGCCCGAAAATCGGCCTGATATGGAAAAGCGCGAGCGGCGTGCGTCAGGAGCCGTATCGATCGATTCCGCTCAGCCGCCTCGAATCGGTGATGTCAAACCGCGCCTGCCGTTTCTATTCGCTGCAGGTAGGTGAGATCAGCGACGAAGAACGCGCCGTCATGCATCGCCACGATGTGACCGACATGGCGCCGCTTCTCTCGACCTTCGGCGACACCGCCCGCGTGCTCGAAAAGCTCGATCTGCTCATCACCATCGATACGGGCTCGGGGCATCTCGCCGGTGCGCTGAATCGCCTGGTGTGGGTGCTGCTGTCCCAGACATGCGATGCGCGCTGGCTCGACTGTCAGCGCTTCACGCCGTGGTATCCGTCGATGCGTCTTTATCGACAGACCGAACTCGGCAACTGGACCGGGCCGCTCGCCGACATGCAAGTCGACCTCAGTGCTTTCTCAACGCAGGCGTCCGCCGAAAACCCCTGAATCGCTCGCGCCGATGTTCCTCGTCGAAGTGCGCGCGCGCGGGCTTGACGAGATCGCTGCGCGACACGATGCCGACGAGCCTTAGCGACTGCTTGTCCGCGACCACCGGCAGGCGCTCCAGTTCGTGCACGGCAAGGCGCGTCGCGGCAAGCCGGCACGGTTCTCCCGGCAGCGCGAAGACCGGCGCAGCGGGCTGAAGCCGCTGCAATGCCTCACCGATGCTCATACCCGCCTGCGCTTCGTTCAACGTTCCGAGCGCCCCTCGATCCAGCATCCCGACGAGCACGCCGTCACGCACGACCGGATACGCGCGATGCACCTGATGCGGCCCGAAGTGCTTCGCGAGCACATCGCTCAAAGGCGCGGCGGCGTCGATCGTCAGCACGTCGCGCGTCATGACTTCATCGACGTGATGACGCTCCAGCGGATCCACGCCGTATTCGCGATAGATGTGATAGCCGCGCCGCGCGATCTTCTCGGTCATGATCGAGCGCTTCATCACGACCGTCGCGAAGCCGTGCGCGACGAGCGTCGCGGCGAGCAGCGGCAGGAGCGCGTTCGCATCGTGCGTGAGGCCGAACGCGAAGACGATCGCGGTGAGCGGCGCGCCCAGCGTCGCGCCGAGCGTCGCGGCCATGCACACGAGCGGCCAGAGCGCGGCGTCGTGGCCGGGGAGGATCGCGCCGAGCGCGGTGCCCAGGCCCGCGCCGAGCATCAGGAGCGGCGCGAGCACGCCGCCCGATGTGCCCGAGGCAAGCGCGACGACCCAGATGATCGCCTTCACGGCGAGAATCGACAGCGCCACCTTGATCGCGATGTGCTGATGCAGCAGGTCGCCGATTACGTCATAGCCGACGCCGAGCGCGCGCGGCTCGATATATCCGCCGATGCCGACGAACACCGCGCCGATCGCGGGCCACCACATCCAGTGGATCGGCAGCTTGCCGAACACGTCCTCGAGCTTGTAGAGCGCCGCCGACAGCCCCGACGCCAGCGCGCCCGACAGCAAGCCGGCGACGAGGCACGAGAGCAGCGAAATCATCTGCGGCGGCTGCGTTTCGAGCGGAAAGAGCGCGCCCGTGCCGAACACCGACGCGCGCGCGAAGCCCGCGACGGCGCACGCGAGCGCGACCGGCAGGAAGCTGCGCGGCCGCCATTCGAAGAGCAGCAGTTCGACCGCGAGCAGCACCGCCGCGACCGGCGTGCCGAACACGGCGGTCATGCCCGCCGCCGCGCCCGCGACGAGCAGCGTCTTGCGCTCGGCGGCCGTCACGTCGATGCATTGCGCGATCAGCGAGCCGAGCGCGCCGCCCGTCATGATGATCGGGCCTTCCGCGCCGAACGGCCCGCCGCTGCCGATCACGATGCCCGACGACAGCGGCTTCAGAATCGCCACTTTCGGCGACATGCGGCTCTTGCCGAAGAGAATCGCCTCGATGGCTTCGGGAATGCCGTGGCCGCGAATTTTCTCCGAGCCGAAGCGCGCCATCATCCCGACGATCAATCCGCCGATCACCGGAATCACGATCACCCAGGGTCCGAGCGTGTTGAGCGCGGGAGAACGGTCCTCGATCGAGAACGTGCCGAAGAAGAACAGGTTCGTGAAGAGATGGATGAGCCCGAGAAGCACGACGGCCGCGAGCGTGGCGACACCGCCGATGATCGCGGCGAGCCCGCAGATCCTGAGCAGCCGGTCGTTGACCGAAAAGTCGCGCTTGTGATGGTCCATGATCAGTGCTCCAGGAAATTCAGAGATCGATGCTCGGCACGCGGAACGCGCCTTCGAGCGACTTCAGCTCCGCGCGATGCAGCGCGGCAAGCCGTTCGAGCACGTCTTCGCCGCGCGCTTCGAGATGCACCCGGACCTGGCGGCGATCCTCGTCGCTCGGGGCGCGGCGCACGAGCCCGGCCGCCTCGCAGCGCGTGACGAGCGCCACGACGCCGTGATGATGCGATTGCAGCCGCTCCGCGAGTTCGCCGACCGTCGCCCAGTCGCGGCCCGGATACCCCTTGATGTGCAGAAGCAGCAGATACTGCAGCGGCGTGATGCCTTCGCTCTGCGCGGCTTGCTCGGAGAAGCGTTCGAAGCGGCGCATCTGATAGCGGAATTCGGATAACTGTTCGAAGTCCGGCTTGTCGAGCGTGCGAGGGGTTTTCATCGGATTCCAGTCAGCGCGAGGGGGTTCAGGCGCTCTTGCGCTCGCCCACGAAAGATTGCCGATAGAGCCCGGAGATCAGGTCGGTTTCCGTGATCATTCCGGCAAGCTCATCGTGCGTGCCGACCACCGGAATGTGGTGGTGCCCGAAGTGCGCGAACATCGGCACCAGTGCGGCGATCGCAGTGCCGGTCTTCACAGTGCGCACGTCCGTCGTCATCAGCGCGGCGACGAGCGGCGGCGTCGTCGACGGGCCGCGCATGAGCCGCTCGATCGCGCGCTTCATGCCCTCGACGATGCCGCCGCGGCGCACCGGCGCCAGGTCCGCGCGCGTGACGATGCCGCACACGCGGCGCGTCGCGTCGATCACCGGCAGCGCCTTCACCTGATGCCGGTCGATGAGCGCGAGCGCCGCCTGCGCGCTCGTATCGGGCGTCACCGACACGATCGCGCGCGACATGATGTCCGCGCACGTGAATTCCGTGAAACGGCGCGCGTAGGCCTGCAACTGCGTCTCGCGCAGGAGCGCTTCGAGATCGTCCGGATCGACGTCGAGCATTTCGCTGCGCCGCGACAGCACGGCTTCGAGATCGGCGCGCGTGAACGAGGCGGCGTCGGGCGGCGCGTTCGCGGGTTTCGGCGCGGCGTGGCCGTGCGGATAGCGATGGCCCGTCAACGCATGAAACACGATCGCCGACGAAAGCAGCGCCGCCGACTGGATCGCCACCGGCGCGAACACGAAGCCGAAGCCGAGCGCATGAATCGACGGTCCGCCGAGCACGGCCGTGAGCGCGACCGCGCCCGAAGGCGGATGCACGCAGCGCAGCGCGAACATCGCGCAGATCGCGAGACAGACGGCGAGCGCGGCGGCGTCGACGGGATCGTGGATGAGCATCGCGCAGGCGACGCCGACCGTCGCCGACACGAGGTTCCCGCCGATGATCGACCACGGCTGCGCGAGCGGACTCGCGGGAACGGCGAAGAGCAGCACGGCGGAGGCGCCCATCGGCGCGATGAGAAACGGAATGGCCGCTGCGTCGCCGACCAGGAGATGCGCGAGGCCGCCCGTCAGCGCGATGCCGATCAGCGCGCCCAGACCGCCGCGCAGCCGCTCGGTCCAGCGCAGCGTGACAGGAGCGGGGAGAAAGCCTTGCAGCCAGCGAAGCAATACGTTACGCGACACTTTTCAGCGTTCCGGAAGAGTCAGTGGAGGGTCACACTGGCCGGCCGGATCGGTGGCGCGAAAGCAAGCGTGCGACGATCCGAAAATTATATCCCAACATGATACAAATTGTCGCATGTCGCGATTCGTCGCGGCGAAACGGCGTGCGCGTCCTCCTGTACGATAAGTTTTCTCCCTGCGGCGCGGGCTCTCACATGTTTCGTCGCTTCATTCCCGATCTGGCGTGCGTCATCGTCGGCATGTGCGTGTGGTCGTGCGCCCTTGCCGCGACGGACGACGATCCTTCCACCGTCGTCAGCGACGTTCACGAGTTCGTCGTCGCCGCCGATGGCTCGCTGACCGAAGACGACGACGCCGTGCTGCGCGCGAACACGTCGGCGGGCGTCGACGAGATCGCGCAGCGCTATGTCTGGTACGACAAGAGCGTGTCGAAGGTGGATATCGTCGAGGCCTATTCGGTCGATGCGAACGGTGCGCGCCACGACGTCTCGCCCGATCAGATCCGCGACATTCAGGAGCCGCGCTCGGCGGGCGCGCCGACGTTTCAGGACGCGAAACTGCGCGCGGTGATCTTTCCGGCGGTGGGCATCGGCTCGACGGTGCATCTGCGTTCTCGCAAGAGCCAGGCGGCGGCGGTGATTCCGGGGCAGTTCAACTATTACGTCGATCCGGGGCCGAGGCCCGTGTTGCAACAGCGGCTCGTCTTCGATCTGCCGGCGGACAAGCCGCTTTATGCCGACGCGCGCGGTTACGTCGCCGAGCCGCCCGTCACGGAAAACGGGCGCACGCGTTATGCGTTCGTCTACCGGCGCGACCGTATCGCGCGCATCGAAAGCGGCTCGGTGGGCTATGCGCAGTACGGCGATCGCCTGATGGTCACGACCTTTCCCGATTACGCGAGCTTCGCGAAGAGCTATCGCGAAGCGGCCGCCGACACGGGCGCGAGCGCTCCCGCCATCCGCGCGCTCGCGCAATCGCTCACGAGCAACGACGCCGACGACCGCGCCAAAGCCAAAACGCTCTACGACTGGGTGCGCCACTCGATCCGCTATGTCGCGATGTTCATCGGTCAGAGTCCCGCCGTGCCGCATCGCGTGACCGATGTGCTCGCGAACCGCTACGGCGATTGCAAGGACCACGTCGCGCTCTACGGCGCGCTGCTCGATGCCATCGGTATTCGCAACGAGCCCGCGCTGATCGGTCTGGGCTCGGTCTATACGCTGCCGTCGGTGCCGGGATACGGGTCGGGCGCAATCAATCACATCGTCACGTGGCTGCCCGATCTGAACCTGTATGCGGACAGCACGGCGTCGAGCGTCGAGTTCGGTTTTTTGCCGCTCGCCGACATGGATCGCCCCGCACTGCTCGTGAACACCGGCGCGCTCGCCCGCACGCCCGCGACCCAGCCGCTCGCGCGCACGGCGCGTCTGCAGATCGAGGTCGCGCCGCAAGGCGAGGCGAGCTTCGCCTACTGGGTGGAGGATGCGGGATGGAGCGCGGAAATCGAGCGCATGAACCTGCGGCTCGCGAATGCGCAGCGGCGCGACCAGATCGCGGCGGACCGGCTGCGCTTCACGAACCTGCGCGGCGCGGGCGCGCTGACGACGAGCGATGTCGATGCAAGCGGCGGCCCGTTCGCGACGACGCTGCGCGGCACGCTCGACGATGTCGTCTGGCCGACCGGCACGACGGCGCTGCCCGCGCTTTCGAGCCTGTCGGGCGGCATCGCGACGGCGACGCGCAACTGGCTCGCCGAGCGCACGCGCACGCAGCCGTATCTGTGCATCGGCGGAACGTTCGACGAGGTCTCGCAGATCTCGCTGCCGAAGACGATGCGCGTGGCCGAGGTGCCCGCCGATCAGGATCTGACGAGCGATTTCTTTCGCTACCGCTCGCGCTATCTCTTCGATCCGTCGACCAATGTCGTGCAGATTTCGCGCACGCTGGAAGCGCGCTTCGGCAGGCAGGTCTGCACGCCCGACGATTTCCGCGCGGCGCTGCCCGCGCTCAAGACGATCGAGCGGGATGCGCAGGCGCAGATCATCGTGAAGGCCGCTGGCCGATGAAGCTCACTCCATGTCCCGCGCGACGCGAAAGCCGTTCTGCGACTGGCGCACGCTCGAACTGTATTTGAAGCGCGTCGCCGACTGCATGTAGGACGCGCCTTCGCGCCACGAGCCGCCGCGAATCACGCGCACCGAACACGAAGGATCGTCCCACGCGCGGCCATCGACGGGCGCGCTCTTGTACGAGCTATGCCAGCAGTCGGCGACCCATTCCCAGACGCTGCCGTTCATGTCGTACAGGCCATAGGGATTGGCCGCGAACGATCCGACGGGCGTCGGCGCGTCGGGCTTGTACGGATCGCCGCAATCCTTGCAGTCGGCCGTGCCTTTCTTCATCTGATCGCCCCACCAGTAGGTGGATTGCGTGCCGCCGCGCGCCGCGTATTCCCACTCCGCTTCCGTCGGCAGACGATATGCCTTGCCGCCCACCTTGCTCAGCCATTTGACGTAGACCTGCGCGTCGTCCCAACTCACGTTGCGCATCGGCGCATTGCCGGGCGGCGTGGCCGTTTCGCCTTCCGCCGCGACGCGCGTGCACGCGCCCGCATCGACGCAGGCGTTCCATTGCTCGACGGTGACTTCGTATTTGCCGATGGCGAACGCGCGCCCGATCGATACCCGATGCGGCGGCTTCTCGGCGGGATCGTCGTTGTTGCTGCCCATCGTGAAGCTGCCTGATGAGAGCGGAATCAGGACAGGGCACGTCGGGCAATCCTTGATCTCGCCGCCGCTTGCCGTTTTCGCCGCGGGCTTGGTGGTGATGGCGGCGGGCGGCGCCGTCACCGCGGCGGCAGCGGGCGCGGCAGGCACGCTCGGGCGCGGCTTTTCCGGCGCGGTAGTGGTTGCGGCGGCCGGTGCGGACGGCGGCGGCTTGGGCGCCGGTGCGGCAGGCGTCGCGGTCGCAGCCGGTGGCGCGGCCGGCGCCGATGCCGCCGCTTTCGCATTGCCCGCCGCGTGCAGACGATCGATGCGCGCCTTCGCGAGCGCGGCGAAACGGCCATTCGGATACGCCTTCAGATACGCCTCGTAATCGCTCGGATAGGTGCTGTCCTTGATCGATTCCCAGAACGTCAGTTCGTACTGCTCGTTGCTGTCCTTCGGAAGGATGCCGCGCGTGCGCACGGCGTTGGCGGAATCGGCAGGATGGATGGCGTTCGCGTCCGCGATGCGCATGTTCGTAGATGCATCGGCGATCGCAAAGCCTGCATCGAGCGTCGATGCGATCCAAGGCCGCTGCGCGCCACGCGATGTCCGCGCGACATCGGAGGCCGCAGCCGCGAAAGTCGATGGCGTCACCGATGCATCGGCGCCCAACGCACGCAGAAGCGCCGCGGTATAGCGCCCGTTGCGTTCGCTCTCGGCGGCGTCGTTTCCAGGCGCGGCCGCATACGCGACGAGCGTGCGCGGCGGCAGCGTCCACGTCCGCGCGTTCGTTTTTTCGAAGAGATCGGTGAGGCACATGTCGAGCACGACGATGTTCGCCGCGTCCGGCCGCGCACGCGTCATGCGTTCGACGATGTCTTTCGCGGAGAGCGTGTCGCGCACGAGCGTCGCGGGCCGCTGCTCGCGAGCGTCGAGCGGCACGAGCAACGCATCGCCGCCCGCCTGCAATCCGTGGCCCGCGAAATAGACGAGCGCCGTGTCGTTCGGGCCGAGCCTCGTGGCGAATGCATCGAGAGCCTGCCGCATCGCGGCTTCATCGAGATTCGTGCGCTGCGTCACGTCGAAGCCGAGTGCGTCGAGTGCCGCGGTCATGTCATCGGCATCGCGCGATGCGCTCGCGAGCGGGTGATCGACATAGTCTGCATTGCCGATCACGAGCGCGAGATGTCTGGGCGCATGTGCGGTCGTCGCGATCGAAGGAGAAGACAGCGCTGCGACCGAAGCCGCATTCGCTTGCGCGTGCGGCAGGCCGATCATCAGCAACACGCCCGCGATAAGAAGAGTTCGCCACATATTCACACCCTGTCCGTCCGGCTTTGAGTGGAGGGCATCGCGTTGCATTCGCGCTCGATGCCGAGGCTTTGGGGCGAGGTCCGCGCCCTCTGTTTGTCCAGCACCAACAACGATAGCACGCGCTCACGCAGCGCTTAATCCCCTGAAGGGAGGTATCCGTGATGAGGGCCGGCTCGCACGCCTCTGCACGTATCTTTTTTAAACGTTACGTCCTAATCTAAAAGCCAACGACGGTGCAACCCGCAACCCGCAACTCGCGCCGAGCACGAGCGTTCGCGCGTGCAAGGCACGATTCCCTGGCCCATCCGCGAGGCCTTTCAACGAGAGAGGCGTGCATAACATGCTGAGAAGAACCGTGCTTGGCGCGCTGGCTTCCCTGGCCGCTCTGGCCGCCGATTCGTCGTTCTCCGCCGCCGCGCGTGCGCGCACGCCCGCGCCGCCGAACGCCGAGGCGTACATCATCTGGCCGCCCGACGGCGCCGTGATTTCGGGCGGCAAGCTCTGGGTGCGCATGGGCCTGCGCAACATGGGCATCTGTCCGAAGGGCGTCGATCTGCCGAACGTGGGGCATCACCATCTGCTGGTCGATGCGGATCTGCCGCCGCTCGATCAGGAGATTCCGTCCGATCGCAATCATCTGCATTACGGTGCGGGCGAAACCGATGCGCGCCTCGAACTGCCGCCGGGCAAACACACGTTGCAGTTGCTGATGGGCGACTACAACCACGTTCCGCACGATCCGCCGGTGTATTCGAAGAAGATCACGATCACCGTGAAATGAGCTGTGAAATGAGCGGTGCACTTGCCGAGGGCACATGACATGAAAAAACGATCCGCTGACGCGCTCGCGTTCTCGCGTTCGCTCCTCGTCGCCGTCACGCTCGCGACGGCGATCGCCGCGCCGTGCGCGTTCGCCGGGCCGACGCCCGCGCCCGCCAACGCCTATGCGTACATCGGCTATCCGAACGACGGCCAGACCTTGCCCGCGGGCAAGCCCTTCAAGGTCTGGTTCGGGCTGCGCTACATGGGCGTCGCGCCGCGCGGCGTGAAGTTTCCAAACACGGGGCATCATCATTTGCTGATCGACGTTGACTTGCCGCCGATGGATCAGGAGATTCCATCGGATCGCAATCATCTGCACTACGGCGCCGGTGAAACCGAAACCATGCTCGAGCTTCCGCCGGGCAAGCACACGATTCAGCTTCTGATGGGCGATGACAAGCACATACCGCATAACCCGCCCATCTATTCCAAGAAGATCACGATCTACGTCAAATGAATCCGGGCGCCGCGTGAGGCACTGAGCGGCGCCTTTCCCGGTTTTTCCATCGGCTTCGATTCCGCGCGCGTATCGCGGAGGAAAACGTTCGTCCTTGCTCTGGACGAGGTGTCGTTCGTGAACCGACAGTGCAACAGGGAAGTGTCGGTCGGACAGCATCACGATGCTGGAAATGACGACGCAACGCGAATCGACGAAAGCCTTGCGCAGCAACGAATCCAGCGAAAGGCTGCCGATACCCGACGCGATTGGCACACCCTATGCATTACATGGTCGCGAGCGACAAGTTGCTCGAAGCCACCACCGAATGCGCGACGCGCACCCAAGGAGAGCGGAAATGAAGACGCTGACCATCAAGGACCTTCCCGTCACAGCAGAACTCGACAGCCGCGCGATGTCCGCGGTGCGTGGCGGCTATGCGACCTTGTTCCCCGGCCATATCTCGATGAACGGGGCGACGCTCTCGATGCCGTTCAACCCGCAGCAGATCATCAACCAGACGCAGACCACGTTCAACCAGAACGGCAGCAACATCGCGTTTGCCGAAGCGCTCAAGTCGCAATCGACGGTTTCGCCGACGCAGGAAGCGAAGAACATCGCCAACGTCAACTTCGGCGTGGCGGGCAATCTCGCGTGAAGAGATTGTCGCGAGGAATGAATCGAATGCCGATGCGGTAAGCCTTCAAGCAGTCAGCAGTAAAGGCGGGGCACGGGGAGCTCTGCTGTAACACCGCCCGCGACATCGGGCGCTGCGGATCGGCCGGGGTCGCATCCTGCCGGACCGCGTCACGAAATGCGCGACGTGCCACAGAGCACGCGCGCGCCACGTGACTTTACCCGTATGGAGTCGCGGCGCGCCGTGTGATTTACTTGAAGAACACAACGGCCGGCGCCGCGCTTCTCACCCTTCAAACCGACCGTCGGTGCGCGTTCACCGGGAGCGAGATCGTGCGAGCCTTGTTGCCATCGTTGCGCGTGACCATCAGGCGCGAGTGGGCCGTGCTGCCGGGGCTGATTGCCGCCGCATTGCTGTCCGGCTGCATCGACGTGAAGGTGCCGACGTATCAGCGGCCCGACACGCCGGAGAAGACAGCCTTCACGAAGATCGACGCAGCGAAGGTCGCCGCATCCGACACGATCCAGCCCGACTGGTGGAAGCAGTTCCACGACCCGACGCTGGACGCGCTGGTCGAGAAGGCAATCAGCGGCAACTTCGATATCAAGGTACTGGCCGCGCGCATTCAGGTGGCGGGCGCGCAGATCGGCGAGGCGCGTGCGGGCGCGTTGCCGTCGATGGATCTGGGCGCTGGCGCGAGCTTCGAGAAGACGACCGGCCAGCAGTTCTCGAAACAGTACAACCTGGCGACACAGGTGAGCTGGGATATCGACATCTGGGGTTCGGTCGAGAAGGGCGTGCAGGCCCAGAAGGCCGAATTTCGCGCGACCGAAGCGGACTGGCGCGCGGGCTATCTCGAACTCGTCTCGCTCGTCTCGACGACCTACTTCCAGATTCTCCAGTTCGACGATCAGATCGCCCAGCAGCAGCAGACCATCACGACGAACCAGCAGATCCTGACGATCTTCGAAGGCATGCAGAAGAACGGTCTCGTGCCGAAGACGCAGGTGCTCACGCAGCGCGCGGAACTGAATCGCCTGACGCGCGAGCTGCTGGAACTGCGCCGCTCGCGCGATCTCGCGAACAACGCGCTCTCGACGCTGATCGGCGTGCCCGCGGGCGAATTCAGGATGCCCGACGGCAAGCTGCAAAAGCGCGTGCAGATTCCGCCGGTGCCGGGCGGGCTACCGTCGCAGTTGCTCGCACGCCGTCCCGATCTGATCGCGGCCGAGTATCGCGTGCTCGAAGCCTATGACCTCGTCGGGCAGGCGAAGCTCGCGCAACTGCCGACCATCAACCTGACCGGACGGGCCGGTTCGGCGAGCTTTCAGCTCACCGATCTGCTGAAGATGTTCACGCTGAGCTTCGTGCCGAGCATCAATATCCCGATTCTCGATCCGGCCGTGCGCGCCCACGTGAAGACGACCGAAGCGCAGACGGCGGTCGCCGAACAGCAATATCGCAGCACGGTGATGAACGCGTTCGAGGAAGTGGAAAACGCGCTCGTCAATCTCGATTCGCACACGAAGCAGCGCGTCGAGTTGCAGCAGGAAGTCGATCAGCTAACGGTGGTCGCCGCGCAGATCGACGCGCAATTGAAAGAGGGCGTGATCTCGCAACTCCAGGTGTTCGAGACGGAGCGCACGCTGCTCGCGGCGCAACTCGCGCTGCTCGCGAACCATCAGCAGATTCTGTCCGACACCGTGACGCTCTATAAAGCGCTCGGCGGCGGCTGGCCGATGGTCGATGTGCAAAGCGCGAGCAAGGAAACGACGAAGTGAAGCGCTCCATTAATATCGATGGAGTGTATTCATATGAATTACTAACGATCGTTTCATATCGATGGCCATTTGCGTGACGAACCGGTGCCGCACGATTGACTACGACGATGCAGGACTTAAACTCTCAACAGCCGCCGGTTACGAATGACTTCAATAACGGCGCGGTCCAACCTGTCCATGCGCCCGACGTTGCCGGGCATTCCTCTGGCGCGTCGGCGGCAGCGGCTGGACGTACCTCGTGACATGGACATGGCTCAAGGCTTTTCCGTGGCGGAACAACCGCCGAGCGTGGGCGAGGCGTTCGACGTCATTCTGAAGCCCATGCCGCATCCCGAGCTTGCCGGCGAGCTGGCGGACAGGCTGACGGAAATCCGCATCGACGAAAATCTCTTCGCGATCGGCCGCGCCGAAGCGCCGTTCGACACGAGCCCGCCCGAAGCCGTTGCGCAGCTCTCGCGCCGTCACGCGCGCATCTTCATCGAGCATGGTTTCGTCTATATCGCCGATCTCGCGAGCAAGAACGGCACCGCGGTGAACGGCACGCCCGTGCGCGATACGCCCGCGCGCGTGAGAAGCGGCGACATCATCTCGTTCGGCAGCCGGCTGTCGTATCGCGTGCAGTTCGCGCCGCGCACGCGACGCATCAACGCGCCGAAGCCGATCGGCATCACGCTCACGCCGCAGCGCGACGATCTCGGTCTTCATCCCGTCGAACTCGCGCAATTTCCGTTTCTCGTCAGCAAGACCGACGAAACGTTTTCGCGTTATCGCGAGCAGTATCCGCATCAGGTCAACTACGTGTCGCGGCGGCATGCCCATGTGTTCATCAAGGGCGGCGCGCCGTTCGTCGAGGATCTCGGCAGCACCAACGGCACCTTCGTGAACGGCGAGCGGCTCGGCGCGTCGGCGGTCGAGCTGAAGAATGGCGACACCGTCGCGTTCGGCGGCACGCACTTCGCCTACACGGTGCATCTGCACGGCGAAGAGAGCGAATCGACGCTCACGGAAATGGTCGCGCAGGTGGAGGCGCAGGCTCACGACGACGAGCACGACAGCGACAAGACGACCTTTGTCGGCTCGGCGCATTCGTTCCTGGATATCTTCTGCGTCGATCAGGCCGCCGCGCGCGAGGACGAAGTCAACGAGGAAGCGCAGCCCAAGCCCGCCGACGAAAGCCGTCACGACACGCGCGCCGCGAAGCGCAGCAAGTTCGCGCTCTTCGTGGCCGAACTGCATCGTGCGCTCGCAAGCGACGATCAACGCGCCGCGCGTCGCACGCGCATCATCGTCGGATGCGTGCTGGCCGCGCTCCTCGCGGGCGGCGCGGCGCTCTACTTCATCGGCTCGCCCGAGCGTCAGGCGAAATCGCTGATGGCGCACGGCGAATTCGGCGAGGCCGCGAGCGTTTCGAACGACTATCTGAAGACACATCCGAAAGACGCGCAGTTCACGTCGATGAACACCGAAGCCGTGCTCAAGTCGAACGTGCCGCGCTGGCTCGTCGCGTTGAAGAAGGGCGACTTCGCGAGCGCGGACGCGATCATCGCGCAGATGAGAACGCTCGCCGAGCACAATGCCGACGTGCATTCGCTCATCGACGAACTGCAGTGGATCGGCAAGCTGGAAAGCTTCGTGATGGGCCGCGGCGGCGCCGAAGCGCCGATCCGCATGTATGCCGACGAGCCGCGTATCGGTGCGATCCTGAAGCACTGGGAAGCGGACGCGGCGGGCCATCAGCGCGATCTCGACCGCATCGCGGGCTACGTGCCCGAGTTTCGCGATCCGTACGCGCTCGCGTTGAGCCATCTGCGCAAGCTGCAAAGCGACGATTCGGTGTATCTCGCGGCCATCGAAAGGCTCAACGCGAGCATCGTCAAGAGTCTGGGACAGGACGATCCCGACGCGATCGGCGCGACGCTCAAGGAATACGCGGACAAGTATCCGCGTCTCGCGGGCCTCGATCGCGTGCGCGCCGATCTCGACAGCTATGCGGGCCTGCGGCACAGCCTCAGCGCCGGGAGCCTCGCGCCGCTCGCGGGATCGGTGAGCAAGGCGAATTTCTCGACGCCGCCGTTTCAGGAAAAATTCGGCCAGATGCGCACGAGCCAGTTGCCGCCCGCCGACGTGCTCGCGCAATACGCGACGGTCGCCGAGGCATGGAGCCGCGGCCAGAGCGCGCAGGCGATCGACGCGCTGCAAAAGCTGCCGCAAGGTTCATGGTCGCCTACCGTGCAGAAGGAACTCGCGCACAAGAAGGCCGTGGCCGCGCAGTTCGCCGATCTGCAAAAGGCGCGCGGCTCGAAGGGCTATGAAGAAGCGCTGCTGTCGTTCTACGAAACGCTCGATCTCGATAGCGACACGTTCCATGCGAAGGCCGTCGCGCCCGACGTCGCATCGCTGAAAGACAAGGCGACCGCGCGGGCGCAGACGCTGATGACGCAGGCGCAAACGCTCTGGCAGCAATATCGGACCAACGGCGGCATCGGCGGGTCGCAGCGGCTCGAATCGGGCGTGTCGGATACGTTCAGGACGCAGGCGCGGCTTTTGTCGGACGCGCAGGATGCGGCCACGCGGGGCATGCGCATCTTCAGGCAGGTGAAGGCAGACAGCGCGACTGCGAAGTGGACCGCGCTCGCCAATGAGATCGACACCGAAGCGGATCTGCAGCGACGCTCGCTGCAGGACCTGCGCATGGTGCTCGAACCGGGACTTCTCAATACCAAGCTGAGTCTGATCGGCGGAGGCACGAGCAGTGAAGAGAGACACACACCTTAAGCCGTTGTCGGAGGCGCTCGGAGAACACGGTGCCGAAGGCATCGCGATTCTCACGGCCGAGCCGCTCGGGCTCACGAAAGGGCTCGTCTACGCGATGGTGGCGCTCGTCGCGTCCGCGCTCGTGTGGTCGTTCGTCGGCCACGCGGACGTGATGGTCAGCGCCCAGGGCACGCTCGCGCCGGAATCGGAAGTGCGGCGCTTCTATACGCCGATCGATGGCGAGCTGGCCGATCTCTATATCGCCGAAGGGCAGCCCGTGCGCAAGGACGATGTCGTCGCGCGCTTGAACGCACGCGGCGCGATCGAGGCCGCGAGCAACGCGCTCGAAGCGCAACTGAAGCTCGACGACGCCGAGCGCGAATGGAAGCAGTTCCCCGAGAAGAAGCTGCTGATGGAGCGCAAGATCGCCGCGCTCAAGGATCAGATGGACGTGGAGGAACACCAGCATCAGCAGCGTGTGGCCGAAGGCACGAGCAAGCTCGCGGAAGGCCAGAAGGCGCAGTTGCAGGAAGCGCGCAGCACGCTGGAAAACGCACGCCGCGCGCGCGATGCGGCGAAGGTGGAGTACGACCGCTTTCAACGTCTGCTCGCGCTGCCGGGCGGCGGCGGCGTGGCCGAAACGCAGGTCGATGCGAAACGCAATGCCTATCTGGAAGCGGACGGCGCGTATCGCGTGGAGCAATCGCGGCTCGCGGAACTCGACTTCCGCCTGAGCCACGATTTCACGCAGGCGAAGCGTCAACTCGAAACGAGCGGTCAGGAAGCGACGAGTCTGCGGCTGCAATACGAAGCCGCGATGCGCGAAGTCGCGAGCACCGAAGACAAGCTGCGTCTGCAACTACAGACGGCGCGCCTCGTCGCGGATGCGGCCGCGCGCATCAAGTTCGAAAACATCGACAAGGATAACTTTCTGCTGATTCTCGCGCCGGTGTCGGGCGTGGTCACCGATGTGACATCGACGCAGCCCGGCGACAAGATTCAGGCGAACACGCCGCTCGGCGGCATCGCGCCGGCGAATGCGAAGCCAGTTCTGAAGATCGAGATCGCCGAGCACGACCGCGCGTTCCTGCGCGAAGGGCAGCGCGTGAAGCTCAAGTTCAACGCGTTTCCTTATCAGCGCTACGGCGTGATCGAAGGCACGCTCGCGTTCATCTCGCCCGCGACCAAGCCGAGCCCGACGACCAAGCAACCCGTCTATGAAGGACGCGTGACGCTCGATCGCGATTCCTATCAGGTTGCGGACACGAAGTACCCGCTGCGTTACGGCATGACGGCGACCGCTGAAATCGTGGTGCGCGAGCGGCGCCTGATCGACCTCGGGCTCGACCCGTTCCGTAATGTGGCGGGATAAGGATGGGGGGTTACACGAGCACCGCAACGCGGACATGATGCGCAATTCAACATAGAACCGAACGGAGAACGAGATGACGGCGATTGTGCGTATCGACGACGAAGTGGTCGACGTCGGCGAATTCATCAGGTTATTGAAACTGAACGGCCAGTTCGACGGACTTATCGAGCAACTCGTGCGCGACAAGCTGACCGTGCGTGCGGCGAAGAAATCGGGCGTCGCCGTGAGCGATGAAGAAATCCAGAACCGCGCCGATCAGTTCCGCCGCATTCGCGGGCTGCATCGCGCGGCGGACATGAACAACTATCTCGATGCGCTGCACGTGAGTCTCGACGAGTTCGAGGTCTATATCACCGACACGCTCTATCAGGAAAAGATGCTCGACAAGGTCGGAACCGAGCGCGAGATCGAAGAGTATTTCCAGCTAAACTCGCCGAAGTTCGACAGCATCGAGGTCAGTCACATCCTGCTCGATACCGAGGGCAGCGCGAAGGAGATGATCTCCTATCTCAACGACGATCCCGACAGCTTCGCCGAGATGGCGCGCGAGCATTCGCTTGCCGATACGCGCAACGAAGGCGGCGTGATCGGCCGGGTGATGCGCGGACAGATGAAGCCGGAGGTCGAGGCGAAAGTGTTCAACGCGGAGGTCGGCGATCTGCTCGGACCATTCATTTCCGCGGATGGCGCGTCGTATGAAATTTTCGCGGTGACGGCGAAGTATCCCGCGAAGCTCGACGAAGACGTGTCCGCGGAAATCCGCCGCCTGCTGCGCGAAGACTGGATGCTGACGCGCGCGCAGGAGCATGTCATCGAAGCACGCTGACCGACGGGGAACGCGATAGAACATGGACGCTCCATCGAGCCTTGATTCGCCCGCCGACTTTCTTTCGTCGGTCGAGATTCTTTCGCCATTCACGCGCGAGGAGATCGAACACCTGGCGGCAAATGCCGAGTCGCGCCGCTTCGGCTTCGGCGAGACCGTGTGCAATGCGGGCGATGCGGCCGACGGGCTCTATATCGTGAAGGCGGGCTCCGTGCGCATCTTCACCGAGGAGCACGGCAAGGAAATCAGCATGGGGGTCAAGAAGGAGCGCGAGACCTTCGCCGATATCGCGATGCTGCGCGACTACCGCCACGAGTCGTCGGTGCGCTCCTCCGGCAAGACCGAGCTGCTGTATATCCCGCGCATCGCGATCGATCCGGTGATCGCGAAGAATCCCGCCGCGCTCGCGTTCGTGACGAGCTACGTCGCGATCAATTCGGCGGGCGGCTTCGTCGCGAAGCTCTTCGATCTGCGCGGTAAGCTCGACAAGGCGGAGCTCGAAGAATGCGTGCGCAGTGTCGGCGTGAAGCGCGTCGGCGAGGGCAAGGAGATTCTCAAGCAGGAATCGCGCGACGACCGGCGTCTTTATGTCGTGCGGCAGGGCGAAGTGCGCATCGTGCGCGAAGAGGGCGGCGAAAAGCATGTGCTCGCGACGCTCGGCCCCGGCGAGATCTTCGGCGAGAAGGCCTGCGTGATGCGCCAGGAGCAGATGGCGTCCGCCATCGCGAGCGCGGATACGCGCCTGCTCGTGATCCCCGAGAAGACGGTGCATTTCATCATCGAGCGCAACGTGAAGCTGCGCGAAGTGCTGGAAGAACGCATCCGCTTCACCGAGCGCGAATTGCAGCGCCAGAAGAAGCTCGCCGAGCGCCGCAAGCTGCCCGCGATGCTCGATCTGCACACGAAGCCCGAGCTTGGCGAGCGCGTGATCAAGCGCTTCGCGTGGGTCGAACAGGCCGAAGAGATGGATTGCGGCGCGGCCTGTCTCGCGATGATCTGCCGCCACTACGGCATCAACATGACGCTCGGCAAGCTGCGCGAGCTCGCCAACGTGACGACCTCGGGCGCGACGCTCGATTCACTCGCGCGCGCGGGCGAATCGCTCGGCTTCACGACGCGCGGCGTGCAGTGCACGTTCGAATCGCTGCGCGGCTTCGAGATGCCGTTCATCGCGCACTGGGAGGGTTATCACTACATCATCGTCTACGGCGTGTCGAGCGAGAACGTGTGGGTCGCGGACCCGGCGATCGGTTTCAGGAAGATGACGGTCGGCGAGTTCGAGCGCGGCTGGAGCGGCACGTGCCTGCTGTTCACGGCGGGGCAGGATCTCACGCAGAAAGCCGTTTCGCGCTCGCCGTGGCTGCGTTTCGTCGGCTATCTGAAGCCCTACAAGAAGATCCTGCTGCATCTCTTTCTGGCGACCTTCGTGATTCAGGTGCTGGGCGTGATTCCGCCGCTCATCATCCAGAACATTCTCGACGGCGTGATCGTGCATCAGAACGTGAGCCTGCTGCATGTGCTGATCGGCGGCCTCGTCATCGCGAGCCTGTTCACGCAGCTCATGACGACGATACGCGCATACCTCGCGAACTTCATGGTGCGCAACATGGACTTCGCGATGATGTCGCAGTTCTTCAAACACACGTTCTCGCTGCCGTTCGGTTTCTTCGCGAAACGCAAGACCGGCGACGTGTTCGCGCGCTTTCAGGAGAATCACACGATCCGCGCGTTCCTCACGGAATCGACGGTATCGACCGTGCTGAACCTGCTGATGATCTTCATCTACTTCACGATCATGTTTCTCTACAACGTGAAGCTCACGTTGCTGCTGATCGCGTTCGTGATCCCGATGATGGTGCTCACGGTCGTCGCGACGCCGCGCATTAAGCAGAATGCGCGCGAGACGTTTTCCGCGGGAACGGATGCGCGCTCGTATCTGATGGAAGCGCTCGGCGGCGTCGAGACGGTGAAGGGCATGGGCATCGAGCGGCCCGTGCGCCTGAAGTGGGAGAAGAAGTACGCGAAGTCGCTCGAAGTGCAGTACAAGTCGCAGCGCTTCAATATCGCGGTGGGCCTGTGCAGCCAGTTGCTGAATGCGGCGACGACCATCGGCGTGCTATGGGTCGGCGCGAATCTCGTGCTTGCGCGCGAACTGACGATCGGGCAACTGATCGCGTTCAACGCCTACATGGGCAGCGTGCTTGCGCCGCTGATGGGTCTCATCAACCTGTGGAGTCTCTTGAACGACGCGGGCGTCGCGATGGAGCGCCTGGGCGACGTGCTCGACATCGAGCCTGAACAGAAACCCGAAGACATGCAGCAGCGCGTGATGCTGCCGGACCTGCAGGGCGACATCAGCTTCAACGGCGTGTACTTCCGTTATGGTGACGGCGACGCGCCCTATGTGCTGGAAAACATCAGCTTCGATGTGAAGCCGGGCGAACTGATCGCGATCGTCGGACGCAGCGGCTCGGGCAAGACGACGCTCGCGAAACTGCTCGTCGGTTTCTATGCGCCGAGCGAGGGCAAGATGACGGTGGATGGCTACGATATCAACGTGGTCGACAAAGGCTTCTTTCGCGCGCAGATCGGTTATGTGATGCAGAGCAATCTGCTGTTCTCGGGGACGATCGCCGATAACATCGCGAGCGGCGACGAAGCACCCGACAGGCGGCGCATCGAGGAAGTCGCGAAGATGGCCGATGCGCATGCGTTCATCGTGAAGATGCCGCTCGGTTATGAGCAAGTGGTCGGTGAACGCGGCGTGGGCCTTTCGGGCGGGCAGATCCAGCGGCTATGCATTGCGCGCGCGCTCTATCACGACCCGCGTCTGCTCGTGTTCGATGAAGCCACGTCCGCGCTCGACACGCAATCGGAAAGCAATATTCTCGGCAACATGCAGGAGATACTGAAGGGACGCACGGCGGTGATCATCGCGCACCGGCTGTCGACGATCATGCGCGCCGACAAGATTCTCGTGCTGTACGAAGGCGGCATCGTCGAGCAGGGCAAGCACGACGAACTCGTCGCGAGAAAAGGCATGTACTACCAACTCGTGCAAAAGCAACTGAGCGCAGCATGAAAATACTCGACCAACCGGAAAGCGATGCAAGCGCGCCCGCATCATCGGCGATTTCGTATGCGGGGCTCATCGAGAAGATCGAGATTCTGCGCTCGACGCTCAGATGGACCTCGCGTCTCGAACGGCCCGAAATCGAAAAGCTGCTGCGGCAGGCGAGCACCTTGCGCGACGAAGTGATGCAACTGTCGCATAAGGAGCGCTTTGTGCAGGCGGCCGCCGCGGAGCCGAAGCGCGACCTGCCGCCGGGCGCGCGGCGTCAGGCGCTGATCGAACGCAGCTTCGTGTTCGAAGGTACGTTCGGCGATAACCCGAAGCTGCTGGAAGCGCTGGAGATCGCGGAAAAAGCCGCGCCGACTGATCTCCCCGTGCTGATCGACGGCGAGAGCGGCACCGGCAAGGAACTGATGGCGAAGGTCATTCACGCGAACGGCTCGCGCGCGGACAAGCCGTATATCTCGGTGAACTGCGGCGCGATTCCGGACAATCTGCTGGAGTCCGAATTGTTCGGCCATCGCAAGGGCGCGTTCACGGGCGCGTCGAACGATCGTAAGGGCAAATTCGAAAGCGCGCATACGGGCACGATCTTTCTGGATGAGATCGGCGAGCTGCCCTTGTCGGGACAGGTGAAGCTGCTACGCGTGCTCGAAGCGCACGAGATTCAGCGCGTGGGCTCGGATGAGCCGATCGCGGTGGATACGCGCATCGTCGCGGCGACGAATCGCAACTTGCGCAAGTTCTGTGAAGAGGGGCGCTTTCGCGAGGATCTGTTCTATCGGCTGAGCGTGATTCATCTGACGCTGCCGGCGTTGCGCGAGCGGCGCGACGAGATTCCGCTGTTGCTTGCCTATTTCGGCGATGAAGCCGCCGCGACTTTGAAGCGCAGGCCGGTGAAGCTGTCGCCGAGGCTGCGCGATTTTCTGCGCAACTACGACTATCCCGGCAATATCCGCGAGTTGAGGAACGTGCTGTATCGGGTCGCGTGTCTTGCGGGCGATATGGCCGATATCGAACATCTGCCGGTCGATATCCGGCCGAAATCATCGCTCTCGCTGGCGATGGGCGGGCCGGCCGCGAGCGGCAACGGCATTGCGACGGCGAGTTCGCTCGCGGAAGCGAAGCGCGTCGCAAGCGATGAGGCGGAGCGCGCGTTTCTCGAACGCGGGTTGCAGGAAACCGGCGGGACGGTCGCCGAGCTTGCGCGACGGTATGAGATGAACCGGTCGCATCTGCAGATGCTTTTGAAGAAGCACGGGCTGCATTCGAAGGAGTTTCGGGCGGCGGCGCAGAAGAATAAGGAGGCGGGGGGATAGCGGCCCGGCCATCCAAAGCTAGTTGACGTCGTGCGCCGTTGGAGTCAAAATGTACATACAAACGTCAATACGGGTGGTGTGTGCATTTCGAATGGGATGAAAAGAAAAATCAAACCAACATTCGAAAGCACGGAATCGATTTTCAAGATGCAGCCGACGTGTTCAATCACCCGGTGCTGACGTGGCCCGATACGCGGGAAGCGTACGGAGAAGAGCGCTGGATAGCGCTGGGCTGGATGAAGGAGCTAGTAGGCGTCGTGGTGTATGTCGAGCGATATGCGGATGTGATCCGTATCATCTCGGCGCGCAAGGCAGCCAGACACGAGGCGAAAAGATATGAGCAAGAAATCGGGAACTGACTGGAAGCGGCTGGCGAAGATGAAGGACGCCGACATCGATTTTTCCGACATAGCGGAACTCGACGACGCGTTCTTCGAGCAGGCGGAGCTGCATGTGCCGCCCAAGCAAGCCGTGACGATGCGGCTGGATGCCGACGTGCTGGAGTGGTTTCGCCAGCAGGGAAAGGGATATCAGACACGTATCAACCGGCTTCTGCGCGCCTACATGCAAACTCAGCAAAGGCGTCATTCCTGAACGCCCCTAAATCGACGGATTCACCTGCGTCTTGTCGGGCGCCATCAAATCCTCCACATGCGCGACGACGACCGATATATTGTCGCGCCCGCCGCGCGCCAGTGCGATCTCCAGCAGCCTTTGCGCCGCCATATCGCAATTGCCGGGCGCAAGCTCGTTCATGATCTCCGTCTCGCTCACCTCGTTCGACAAGCCATCGCTGCACAGCAGAAACGTATCGCCATCGTGCAAGGCGAGCGTGTTTTCGTCGAGTTCGAGCACGTCGAGCGCGCCGACCGCACGCGTGATCAGATGCTGCGCCGGATGATGCAGCGCTTCCTCCGCCGTTAGCTGGCCGCGGGCCTTCAGTTCCTCGACATGGCTGTGATCGCGCGTGAGCTGCACGAGGCGTCCCTGACGGAATAGATAGATGCGGCTGTCGCCGGCCCACACGTAACCGCATGCGCCATCGCGCGCCGCGAGCAGGACCACCGTGCTGCCGATGCGCGATACCATCCGCCGCGCCGCCTCCGCGCGCAACTGATCGTTCACGTCGAGAAGCCGCGTGCGCGCGTCCGCGATCACGCCCGGCAGGTCGTTCGACGCCGATACCCGGGCCAGGCTCTCGATCACCATCCGGCTCGCCAGATCGCCGACCGCGTGTCCGCCCATGCCATCCGCGACGGCCCATAGGCCGCGCTCGGGGGCATCGAGCAGCGCGTCCTCGTTGATCTGCCGCACGCAGCCGGTGTCGGTGCGGGCGGCGGAAGTCCATCGAAACTCGGTGTTGAAGGTCACGGCAACCTCCGGAATCCTGGGTGGCGCGGCGTCGGGCGCGCGTCGCGGACGGTCCCGCTCATTGTGTACCAACGCGCGCCCGAAGCGAATCTTGATCTGCACCGTTCAACCCGCGCGATTCCCCGCCACCGAGCTCGGATTGACCGTGAGCGTCGCGCCGTTCCCCGTGTTGCTGACCGCGACGTTCTGAAACTGATTGACCATCTGGCCGACCGAAATGTTGGTGATGTTGTTGGTGACCTCGTAGACGTTATTGGTGACATCGATGAGGTTCACCACGGCACTTCCCCCAACGCCGCCGCCCGACGGGCGATCGACATACGGCGTGATCCAGCCGTACACCCAGGGCGCACCGCCGCCGCCGCTGATGGCCGACATCGCCGCGTGATCCAGCTCGCGGTCGTATTCAAGATCGGTGACGGTGATGGCGCACATGTCGTTTCTCCGGGATGGGCCTGTGAGCAGGACGCAGGAGTCAATGCAAGGCTCATGCCGACGCACACGCTCTTTCGCGTTTTTCCGCGCGTGCCCGGTGGGGCGGCGTTCCGGCGAAACCGGCCCAAGCGCGAGAAATGGCATCCGTTGGGTCGCCGCCAACAAGCGCTGTTGGCGCAGCAGCGACCAACCAACACACGCAGGCGCGGCCCACGCTCGCGGGCTTCTGCTACGAACGTGCGCGTCCTGACGCAAGCAGCCCAACAAACATCCCTCGAAACTGTTGGCCGATCCAGAACACAAGGTCGTTGAGAATTGCTCGCAGATTATGGTTAATTCAAACAAATCAGTGACTTAGAGAAGCTGGCAAGGAAGATGCAAATGACATGGCAACCCGGCGCCAAACGAACACATGGCGCCAAGCAAAGAAAAATCGGAGCCAGCCATGTCAACCAACCAACAAACCGGACTGATCGACCAGCAAGCCGCTTGCGGTTTCTCGCTCGACGACGAACCGGCGCTCGGCACCGAACTCATCACGCGCCGCTCGGGCTACGAACACCACGGCATCTACGCCGGCAACGGCATGGTCATCCACTATGCCGGCTTCGCGAAGTCGCTGCATCGCGGCCCGGTGGAGGAAGTCTCCGTCGAACAATTCGCCGCCGGCCACGAAGTCACGATCCGTCAGAACCCGGCCGCGAAGTTCGTCGGCATGGAAGCGGTGGGCCGCGCACGCAGCCGCCTCGGCGAAGACCAATACCACCTGCTGACCAACAACTGCGAGCACTTCGTCACGTGGTGCCTCGACGGCCGCGCCCGCAGCCGTCAGGTGCAAGCGTGCTTCGTGCATCCGCGCGCCGCGCTTCGCGCCGTGTCGGGACTTTTTCGCGCCTATGTCGCCGCCGAACGCCGCCGCCGCATGAACGCGGCGCTCGCAGCCTGAACCGCACGTCTTGCCGATCGATTCCGAGGAGACCATCATGCAAACCATCGAAAATTCGCTGCACTGGGCCGTCGACAAATGGCTCGCCCCGACACCCGCGCGTCCGGCACGTGTCGTGCGTCTGTGCCGCTCGCATGTCACCGGCGCGCGCTATGTTTGCATCGAGGCAGAGCATCCGGGCGGCCCGCTCGCGATCATCTTCTTCCGCCATGACGACGGCACCTGGAACGTGTTTCCCCCGCAGGCGAAGCGCCCGTCGATGAGCGCGCAGCGTCTCGCCGCCTGAGCGCATACTGAATGCGTACGATGGGCCGGGGCGCGTCGGGCTGCCCCGGCTTTGACACGGCAATCCCGCTGCCGCTACTCTAGGCGCACTCAGGCGGCCATTCGACGAAGCCGCCGGGTCGCACGGATGCGGCAGGTCGTGGTAGTTTTGCGTCCGTGAACCAGATCGTACATTTTCGAGGTATTGCCGATGACCCAGCCCGACTCTTCTTCCTCCGCCCGCGCGACGCCCGATTCGACCCTCGGCGACAATCCGCTCGGCATCGCGGGGCTGGAGTTCGTCGAGTTTTCCAGTCCCGATCCCGAGGGGCTCGCCAGGCTGTTCGAGACGCTCGGCTTCGTTGCCGTCGCGCAGCATGTCAGCAAGGCGGTGACGCTTTTCCGGCAGGGCAGCATGAATTTTCTGCTGAACGCCGAGCCGGATTCGTTCGCGTCGCGCTTTGCGGAGTCGCATGGCGTGGGCATCGCCGCGATCGGCATTCGCGTGCTCGATGCGCAGGTCGCCCACGAGCGCGCGCTCGAGTACGGCGCGTGGGATTTCGAAGGCGAAAAGATCGGCCCGAACGAACTCGCGATCCCGGCGATCCAGGGCATCGGCGATTCGCATATCTACTTCGTCGATCACTGGCCGGGCAAGAACAGCGGCGAGACGTCGATCTACGACATCGACTTTCGTCCGATCGCCAGCGCCAGCGCGGACCCAAAAAGCACCGGCCTGCTGGAAGTGGATCATTTCACGCAGACCGTCGGCGCGGGCCGCATCCAGGAATGGCTCGATTTCTACCGCGAAGTGCTGCACTTCTCGGAGATTCATCAGGTGCACCCGGACTGGCATGTGTCGCAGGATTCCGCGGTCACGTTGTCGCCGTGCGGCTCGATCCGCATTCCGGTCTATGAGGAAGGCACCTATCGCACGGACCTGATGCAGCAGTATCTGCCCGATCACGAAGGCGAGGGCGTGCAGCATATCGCGCTCGCATCGGCGGATATCTTCGCTTCCGTCGATGCCCTGATGGCGCGCGGCGTGCGCTTCCTGCAGCCGCCGCCGCGCTACTACGACGAGATCGACGAGCGGCTTCCCGGCCACGGCCTCGACATCGACGAGATGCGTACGCGCGGCATTCTCGTCGATGGCGAGATTCTCCCCGACGGCACGCCGCAGCTTTTCCTCCAGACCTTCGTCGAGCGCCAGCCCGGCGACATGTTCTTCGAAATCGTCGAGCGGCGCGGGCATCACGGATTCGGCGAAGGCAATCTCGCCGCGATCGCGAAGGCACGGGGCTGACAAGCCAACCGCATGCGCCACGACGGGCGGCGCTCATTGCACGACGATCGTCCCCGTCATGTGCGGGTGCAGCGAGCAGAAGTACTTGTACGTGCCCGGCTTGTCGAACACATGCGAGAAGCTCTCGCCGCTGTCGAGCGGATCGGACTTGAAGCTCTTTCCCTCATCCGCGACGGTGTGCAGCATGTCGTCGTGATTCACCCACGTCACCTTCGTGCCCACCGGCACGGTGAGGGCCGGCTGACTGAACGCGAAGTTGTCGATGGAGATGGTCGGCGTGTTGGCCGCCGCGACCTGTTGCGCGGGCTCCTGCGCACAGGCCGACGGAATCGCGGCGCTGATGACGCCCTTCACGACGAGCGCGAACGCGGCCTTGCGCAGGAACTTGCCGGCGAGCGGACGGAGATTGGCAGGCGAGACATAGCTCGCGATCATGGCGGCGTTCATGACTGCGCGGCGGCGAGCGCCGTGTCGGTGATGGCCAGTTGCGAGCGCCCGGCGATATGCGTGACTTCGCGCAAGCCGAGCATCGTACGCAACTGCTCCGCGGGCACCTTCATCGGTCCGGGCCCGGACGGCGCGCCCGGCGCGGGTTGCGGAAACGCTGTCGACATCGCCGAATAGAAACGCATCTCTCCCTCCACTTTTTGCGCCACCTGATGCACGTGGCCATTCAATACCGTCACCGAGCCGAAGCGCTTGAGCAGCGCGAGCGCCTGCGCGCTGTCGTCGGTGCCCCAGCCCCATTGCGGATACAGCGCCCACAACGGGATATGCGCGAACACGACGATCGGCGTGCTGCTCGATTTGCCCTGCAGGTCGGCCTTGAGCCACGCGAGTTGCGCATCGCCGAGAAAGCCGAGGCCGCCGCCCTTCAGATCGATCACATTGGTGAGGCCGATGAAATGCACGCCGCCCTGATCGAAGCTGTACCAGTGGCGCGTGCTGTCCTTGCCGTACTGCCCGGAAAAGCGCTCGAAGAACGGATTGCCGTCCTCGACCAGCACGTCGTGCTCGCCCGGCACGTAATGCACGTCCATGCCGGCCTTGTTGATGATCTGCGTGGCGTTGTCGAACTGGCCGGGCTTCGACATGTGCGTGATGTCGCCCGTGTGGATCATGAAGGCGGGGCGCGTCTTCATCGTGCTCACGCGCGTGACCGCCTCTTCGAGCGTGCTCGTCGGCTCGGTGTTCGGATCCTTGTTGAAGCCGATATGGCTGTCGCTGATCTGCACGAAGCTGAAGGAACTCGTCTTCTCGGCAGCTTCCGCCGACGAAATCAGGCGCGAGACGGGCACGCCGCCGCTCACGGTCCAGATGACGCCGGCGCCCGCCCAGGCCATGCAGGAGAGGGCGGTGCGGCGGCGCTTGCCGTGCTCGTCGAGTTCGTCGCGTTCCTGCGCGGGCGGCAGTGCGGTCGGGTCGGGTTTCATGATGGGGTCCTCTGATGATTGCGGCCGCGGTTTTTGTCATTCGAATCGGCAAAGTCGCGCCCACGGCGGCTCGATGCATGGGCGCGAGGCCGGCGACGTCCGCTTCGTTCGGGCGAGGTCGCTTGGGCATCCGTCCATCGAACCGGTGAAGGCGGCGGGATATTCCCGCTATATTTTTTTGAGTCGCTGCTGCAAACGGGAATAAACCGTCCGCGAGAGGAGTAACGGAGGGGAAGGCGCGAGAAAGCGATGCCGGTCGCGCCCGAACGATGTTTTCCGAACGTGGTTGTCGAAAGGAGACCCGCGCGATGTGGCCAAGCAGGTCGAAAGAAGACAAGTCCGGGCGCCGCGGCCAGGCGGGCGCCGAGGCGGTGCACGCGCGCTTCGAGGCGACGGTGATGCCGCACCTGGACGCCGCGTACAACCTCGCGCGCTGGCTGTCGGGCAGCGCGACCGACGCCGACGATGTCGTGCAGGAAGCGTATCTGCGCGCGTTCCGTTTTTTCGGCGGATTCGAGGGCGGCGAGGAAGCGAACGCGCGGGCATGGCTGCTCGCGATCGTGCGCAATACGTGGTTCACGGAATGGCGGCGGCGCGTGCAACTCGCGGACGCGACGCCCTACGACGAGGAACTGGGCGGCGACGAGGCGTTGCCGGGCTGGTCGGAGGAAGGCGCGGCCGATCCGGAGACGCTCGCCGTGCGCCGCGACGAAGTTCATCTGGTGCATCGCGCGCTGGAGGCGCTGCCGATCGCCTTTCGCGAGGTGCTGGTGTTACGTGAGCTGGAAGACATGAGTTACAAGGAAGTCGCATCCGTGACAGGCGTGCCGATCGGCACGGTGATGTCGCGGCTCGCGCGCGGCCGCAAAATGCTGGCGGGGGCGGTTTGCGCGGCCCAGGGCGGGCAGGACAAGCCGAGCGTGCGGCTCGTGCGCCGTGCCGGACCGGGACATTCAGAGGAGTCGGGAAATGGAAAATAGCGACACCGCCTCGCTCGATACGAGGCTCACCGATGGTTCGCTCTATCAGCGCGCACCCGTGCATCTGCGGGCGCAAGTGCTGGCGCGTGTGCGGGAGGAAGCCGAACGGGACGCCCGCACGCGCTTGCCGGAGCGCGCGGCGAAAGGCGGCTGGAGCAACCTGTTCTCGGCGCCCTGGCCGTTCTTCGGCGGCGCGTTCGCGGGCGCGACGCTCTCCGCGCTCGTGCTCGGCGCGATGCTTTGGTTCCAGGCGGCGCCGCTCATGACGGGCGTGGCGGGCGCGTCGCCGATCGCGCAGGAGATCGTGTCGAGCCATGTGCGCGCGCTGATGTCGGACCGTCCGATCGACGTTCTCTCCAGCGACAAGCACACGGTGAAGCCGTGGTTCAACGGCCGCATCGACTATGCGCCGCCGGTGATCGATCCGGCGGGACCGGGCTTCGCGCTGGTCGGCGGACGGCTGGATTACATCGATCATCGGCCGGTTGCGGTCGTGGTGTATCGCTACCTGAAGCATCCGATCGACGTGTACGTGTTTCCCGAGCGCAAAGGCGACGTAAAGAGCGATGCGAACGACAAGGAGTTCTCACCGGTCGTCACGCAGTCCGACGATGGCTACGCACTCGCGCGCTGGAATCATGACGGCATGACCTTCTGGGCCGTCACCGATGCATCGGGCGCGGTGCTGCGCCAGTTCGCTCACGCGATCGAAACCGGCGCGCCGCGCTAAAGCGGTGCATCGCGATAAAGCTCTTATTCGCTGAAAGAACCTGAGAGTGCGCAAGGTTGCGCGCGGTGATCCTCCGGGGACGCCGCGCGTTTTTTTGTGCACGGCCCTTACGCGTATACCCGCTGTCTCTTGGCTTTCCCGAAGCTAAAAAAACGCTTCGGGATGCTGTCCAAATCCTGTCCGCGCAATGCCTCTTTAACACTTATTCCATGCCGTGCACCCTTACGATGCGTCAGGTGTGGGCTAACGCTCGTGCTCTTCGGGTATGTCCGAATATGGTCATATCCTTACATTTTTCTACACTCGCTCACAGCCCATGTAATCGATAACGCGCAACGCATTTAAAAAGCATTGCAGGCTTTTTGCGCGAAGCATGGGACTTTCAAAAAACGATCAGGCGATGGAGACACACATGGGTATGAAGATGAAGCTCATCGCGAGCACGCTCGCGTTCGGCGTTTTCTCGATGGCGCACGCGGCGGACCCGATCAAGATCGGCGTCGATGGTCCGTTTACGGGCGGTTCGTCATCCATGGGTGTCAGCATGCGCGACGGCGTTCGTCTCGCCACGGCGGAGATCAACAAGTCCGGCGGCGTGCTTGGCCGCCAGATCGTGCTCGTCGAACGCGATGACGAGGCGAAGAACGAGCGCGGCGTGCAGATCGCGCAGGAGCTCATCAACAAGGAGAAGGTCGTCGCGGTCGTCGGCTATATCAATACGGGTGTGGCGCTCGCATCGCAGCGCTTCTTCCAGGAAGCGAAGATTCCCGTCTTCAACAATGTCGCGACCGGCACGGTGGTGACGAAGCAATTCGACGATCAGCCCGATAACTACGTGTTCCGCAACGCGGCCGCCGACCGCATCCAGGCGCCGATGATCGTCGAGGAAGCGGTGACGAAGCGTGGCTTCAAGAAGGTCGCGATTCTCGCCGATTCGACGAACTATGGTCAGCTTGGCCGCGAAGATCTGGAGAAGGCGCTGGCCGCGAAAGGCGTGAAGCCTGTGGCTGTCGAAAAGTTCAACATCAAGGACGTCGACATGACGGCCCAGTTGCTGAAGGCGAAAGAAGCGGGCGCCGAAGCGGTGCTGACTTACGGCATCGGGCCGGAGCTTGCGCAGATTGCGAACGGCATGTCGAAGCTCGGCTGGAAGGTGCCGTTGATCGGCAGCTGGACGCTTTCGATGGCGAACTATATCGACAATGCCGGCGCGAACGGCGAAGGCGCGCGCATGCCGCAGACCTTCATCCAGGAAGCGAATACGCCGAAGCGCAAGGCCTTTATCGATGCGTACCTGAAGGAATTCAAGCCGAAGAACGATCGCATCGATTCGCCGGTATCGGCGGCGCAAGGTTATGACTCGGTGTATCTGCTCGCGGCGGCGATCAAGCAGGCCGGCACGACGGATGGTCCTAAGGTGAAGGAAGCGCTCGAAGGCCTGAACACGAAGGTCGAAGGCGTGGTGATGGTCTACGACAAGCCTTTCTCGAAGGGCGATCATGAAGCGATTTCGCCGAATGTGCCGGTTATCGGTGAAGTGAAGAGCGGGCGCGTGATCTATGCGTATGACGCCGACAAGAAAGGCGGCGGGACTTTGCGTAGCAAGCAGGCTACTACTGCTTCTAATTGACGTTGCTGTTGTTTTTAAGGGCTTTGCCGGTGGAATCCTGATTTCGTGTCGGTCTATTGGCACTGCCCCTCCCCGGGGCGGGGGTCACTTTCTTTGCTGCTGCAAAGAAAGTAACCAAAGAAAGCAGCTTCTCATCGCCCGCGGTCACACGCAGTTTGGCCATGCTTGCCAGCCCACGGTGGCACTCGCCTAAGTGTCGCCCCCAAAGGCCCAATCGGGCTTGGCTCGCGCACGGTCTGCCGCACCGAATGTTTTAAGGCGCTGGTTCAGCGCCAAATAGCTTCGGCACAGCGCTACGCGCTGCCGTGGGGTATGCGAGGGAAACCGAAGAAGAAGCGCGCGCGCACCCGATTGACCCATCGGCCGCGTAGCGGGCCGGAGCTATATGGTGCTGAACCAGTTTGTTGTGTGGTGCGATTTGTCGGACCGTGCGCGGTCCAAGCTCTTGTCTGCTTGTGAGGGCACTCGCTACTGCCGGGCCATTAGGCCAATCGCCTGTGCCGCGGCCGGCGTGAAGTGCTTAGGCTGGGGATAGCTGTTTCTTTGGTTACTTTCTTTGCAGCAGCAAAGA
>Ga0160452_100289_pt1 | contig 47051 bp, 50 predicted proteins | sample HID1971I_E6MG_FD_108230 | JGI IMG/M metagenome (GOLD analysis project Ga0160452, IMG submission 108230) | Enriched millipede-associated microbial communities from UW Madison campus, WI, USA - HID1971I_E6 MG | ecosystem: Host-associated > Arthropoda: Insects > Digestive system > Unclassified ...
GGCCAGCATCAAGCCCCGGACGTAACGCATCACATAGAAGGGATGCTCCCGGCCATCCTCTCCCACATAATCGTCGACGTCGACGAGGAAAGACTCTTCTCCTTGCTGGCGCAGCGCGAGCGATTGCAGCACATTTACCTCCGACTGCAGATCGACGGCGTCCGAGCCGACCTTGAACGCGTACCGGACGCGATCCCGTTCGACCAGATAGACCCGGCCGTTGGCGCCTTCGCCGAGCAGCCGCTCGATGCGATAGCGATGCCCCTTCCACTTGCCGACGATGATCGCACCGTTCGCCAGCCTCGGTTCAACCGACGTTGCCACTCCTCATCCCATCCGTTTCCTCTCTATTGTCTCTACCATACTTGTCCTCGCGATAAAAATCAATCACATGCATGATCGCCGGCCCGGTCGGCGTCGTCCCCTGCATTGTAATTTTGGCGAATAACGACGGCAAGCCGGCCGCGCTGTCCGTCCATTCCAGCACCTGGGCGCACTCTGCGCCATGCCGGGAGCCTGGGAAACGGAAGACGCTGATCCGACTGCTGCCCTGTCTCGCTTGCAGACTGAGCATCAGATCCTGGATCGCCTCTTCCACTGCCTTCATCTTGGATTTCATGCTCGCGCTCGTATCGATCAGGAGCGCCACCTGCAGCGGCGATGTCTCGCCCAGCTCATCGATGACGCGCACCACCTCGCCCCGCTTGTCCGGCGGCAGCTCCTCGATTGAGGCCGTGCCGAACACTTGCTGCAGCTCCTTGTTCACCGCGCTCTGGATCGTGTGCATCACCGTCTTGCGGGTCATCATCTGCACCGTGCGGGCCAGCTCGCGCAGACTGACCATCCGGCTCAGCCCGCCGCCGGCGCGCGCGATCTCGTGGATTTCCGGTGCCCCATAGTCCTCCGCTTCGTCCTGGTCCAGCACGCCGACGACATTAACCGTGATACCCTCCGACTGGGCATGCGCAGCCGCAACTACCGGACTGACGCCGACATTGGAGCAGCCGTCCGTAATCAACAGGATTTGTCTCATGACTTACGCCTCCATTCCTTCTCCATTCATGCTAACTCTATCTACCAGCATGCCCGGATTTGCGAGGGTTTAACCTGTTCGGGGTAGGCGTTTAGGCGTACGAAGCGCCTGACAGCGCGGTCATTGTTAAGTTTTGTTTAAGGTTCGTTAACTACGATAGCTGGGAACAAAACATTACGAGGAGGCGATATTCGTTATGAAGACAAAACTGGCCAAAACGTTGGCGACCGGCGCTCTCGCTGTAGCGCTGTGCGTAGCGCCCCTGTCCGTCGCGCGTCCGGCGCCGGCCGCCGCAGCCGAGCAGGGAGTCGCACAGCCCTATGAATCTATTTTTGCAGGGGACCGTATCATCGATGTGAAGGTGACGATCGAGGACGAGGACTGGGAGAGCATCCTCGCCAGCCCGTTGGAAAAGGAATATAAGTCTGTCACCGTCGAGGTCGACGGCCATGTGCTCGAGAACGTTGGCTTCTCCACCAAGGGCAACCTGACCTTGCGCTCAGTCGCCAGCATGGCGGACTCCGACCGCTACAGCTTCCGGCTCAAGTTCGACAAGTACGACAAAACGCAGACGTTGCTCGGCTTGGATAAGCTGGCGCTCAACAACGGTTATTCGGACCCGTCCTTCCTTCGCGAATATCTGCATTACGAAGCGCTCCGCGCGATCGGAATGGACGCGCCGCAGACCGTATTCACCAACCTGTACATCAATGGCGAGCTGTATGGCTTTTACCTCGGGGTCGAGGCGATAGACGACAGCTATCTGCTGCGCAACTACGGCGAAGATTATGCGGATGGCGTATTGTACGAGGCTGATCAGGGGACAACCTTGCTGTATGAAGAGGACGGCGCGTACAAGACGCTGACCGAGGACCTCGGCTCCGATCCGGACAAAACGCTGCTCCAGCAATTCATCAAAACATTAAACGAGATGCCCGACGGCGAGAAGGGCGATATCGAATCGGTGCTGAATGTCGACTCCGCGCTGCAATATATAGCTGCCAACATGGTATTGGGCAATTACGACAGCTACAGCAGCTTTATGGGTCATAATTTCTCGCTGTATAGCGATGCGGACGGCTTCTTCACCGTAGTGCCTTGGGACTTCAATATGTCGTTTAACGGCTTCACTGGCGGTGGCGGACGCGGGGGTAGCGGCACGCAGTCCAATACGACTGCGGTCAATGTCCCGATCGACGAGCCGGTGCTTGGCGTGGCGATGGAGCGGGTGCCCCTGATCAACAACCTGCTGCAGGTGCCGGAGTATAAGACCAAATACTTGACCTATGTATCCGAGCTGGTCGATTATCTTGCAGGCGTGGAAGCGCGCGCCAATGAGCTGGCCGACCTGATCCGCCCGTCGGTGACCGCCGACCCGACCAAATTCTATACAATGGAGCAATTCGAATCCAATCTCGTATACAACGCAAACGAGCAGCCGACAGGCGGCATGGACATGACGCGGCCAGAGGGTATGGAAGGAATGACCCTGCCCGAAGGCTGGACGCCGGGCAACCGCGAGGGCTTGGGAGGCGGAGCGGCTGGCGAGGGCTGGACGCCTCCCGAAGGCTGGGAGGGCATGGAGCCTGGCAACCGGGGAGACGGCGAATTCGTGCCGGGACAAGGCGGCTTTGGCGGAGGCGGCCTGATGACAGCAAACTCGCTGATGACCTTCGCGCTCAATCGTCTGGCGAATCTGCAGGAACAACTAGGCCTCGAGGTAATCGATCTGCCGCAGAGCGATACGACGTCGACGCCTGCTGCGCCGACAGACACGACATCGCCTGCTGCAACAACAACGGACGGCATCAGGGTTAGCCTGAACGGGAACGCCTTGCGCTTCGGCGAACAGCAGCCTGTGATCGCAAATGGCAGTCTGCTGCTGCCGCTGCGCGAGCTGGTCGATGCGCTGGGCGGCACGATCAACTGGGACGCGACCACCCGCACCGTCTCGTTGCTGGTCGAAGATACGAAGGTCGCGCTGCCGATCGGCAAGACTACCGCGACAGTGAATGGTGAGCAAGTAACGATCCGTACGCCGGCGGATATCCTCGGCGGTCGAACGGTCGTACCGGTGCGCTTCATCGTCGAGACGCTCGGGATGACCGCCAACTGGGATCAGGCTGCACAGCAGCTGACGATCACCGCGGCAGCGGACACCGCCGCTTGAGTATGCAGGGACAATCCTGCAGCAACTACGCATGGTAGCCAAGAAGAGACTGCACTCCGAGCCCCAAGGGCAACGAGCGCAGTCTCTTTTGTATGCACCTGATCTATGACATATCGATCGCTCTAGCTAACCGTACGCGGACGCTCGAATCGCGAGACGCCCGGCCAGCGGAAGGTCGCCCACTCTGGCTGATGCTTGGCGACACGCGCGACGACCACGGTCATATCGTCGAAGATATCGCCCTCGTGATACCGGACGACCGTCTCGAGCAGACTGTCGGCGATCTGCTGCGGCTCCTCGACCTGGATTTCCTGGATGACCCGCTTCATCCACATCTCCTTGTTGACCGCATGCCCCGGCGCGTCGAAGATGCCGTCGGTCATCATGATCAGCGTATCGCCCGGCTGCAGCTGGATGCGGATCAGGTCGACCTCGATATCCTGCAGGATACCGACGGGCAGGTTGTTGGCGGAGACGACGATCACCTCCTGCCCGCGCTTGATGAAGCTTGGCGTCGAGCCGATCTTCATAAAGGTGGTGCGCGCCGTATACATGTCGATGAGCGCGACGTCGACGGTCGCGAACACTTCGTCAGAGGAGCGCAGCAGCAGCACCGAGTTCACCGACTTGATCGCCAGCTTCTCGTCCATGCCCGACTGCAGGAGCTGCTGCAGGATCGTCAGCGCCGTGCTGCTCTCCATGCGAGCCCGCTCGCCATTGCCCATGCCGTCGCTGATCGCCACAGCGAACTTGCCGTTGCCGAGCTCCACGGTGCTGAAGCTGTCGCCGGAGAGCAGATCGCCGCCCTTTGCAGCGCCGGCGACACCGGTCTCGATCTCGAACTCCTTGGCCGAGCCGAACAGCACAGATACCGGTTTGCCTGTCTGCTCCGGCGGGATCTCCGTCTTGACGGCGATATGCTCGCCGAGGATATCGCTGAGCAGCGGCGCGATGATCTTGCGACATTCGTCGTAGCCCTTGCCGAAGCTATGGCCGATCTCGATCTCCACGTTGCCCTCCTCCAGACTGATGATATCGACGCTATGGATCGACAGTCCGAGCCCCTCGAGCGCCTCGCGGATTTGCTCCTCCTGCAGATGCAGCTCCTGCCCTTCGCGCCGGATCTCCTTGGCCAGATCCTCCATTACCTGCGAGACGCCGGATAGCTGCTCCGCCACGAGCTGCCTGGACTCCTGGATCTGCTGCTTGTAGTGCTGGTCATGCTTGTACAGCTCGTATTGCTGCCCCATCACGCTCAGCACCTGCTGCGGCCGGACACAATGGACTGACCATTCGCGCGGGATATCCTTGTTGCCCGGACGCCGCTGAGACTCGATCGTCTGCATCATCTCCGTCATCACCTTGTAGGTCTGATAGAACTTGCTGTCCCAGCACATGCTCTTGCGATGGCAAGAGGCGCATGTCTTCTCGGCGACGGCATTCATGAAGTGGCCGACCTGCTCCTCCCGCTTCGTCTCTACCGTCTGCTCCTGCGGACCGAACTGACCAAAGCTGCGAGATAGCTGGCGGAAGACATCGGAGAACTGGGTTACTCGCTGGGCCGTCACCTCGCGGACGCGCTTGGCATACTCATGCTGCGACTTGGCATGCTCCTGCGTGCCCGGCACGTAACGGGCGATCGTCCGGGTGACGCTGCCTGGCGTCAGCAGGAACAGCACGGCCGCTGTCACCGACGCCCAGGTCGAGGCCATCACATCGCCCTGCGTGCCGATATAGATGGAGAGGATCGAGGTGCCGAGCAGCATGCCGAAGGCGACAGCCGGCTTGCCGCCCTCGCGGAGCAACCCGGCGAGCAGACCGGCAAAGGCTAGGATGCTCATCTGGGCGACGCTGTGCAGACTGGCCAGACTGAGGATGAGGCCGACCACGATACCAACCGACGCCCCCAGCGGCGCGCCCCCCGCCAGCGCGAACAGCAGCAGCAGGTAGCGCGACATCACCTGCTCGATCGACATGCCGCTGATCGCCCAGCCGACCAGACCGGTCATGACCGCCGCCAGCATGATCATCAGACAGATGATCTCTTCATGCTTGAGCGAGGCCGTCTTCTTGGACATGGTGAATACCGGCAGCGCCTGGACGAAGACCAGCGTCAGGACGAAGCCGAGTCCCGCCTCGACGCCCACCATTGTCAGCTGATACCAGCCCAGCGTATCGGCGATGACGACGCCGAACAGCTTGACGAGCAGCGTCGAGACGAAGACGAGCAACGGCGCATAGGACAGCTCGGCCTTCTCGTACGCCTCCAGCCCTTTGACGAGCAAGAAGAACACCGCCAGCTCAAGCGCGATCCAGACTGGCGCAGGCGCAATCGCGAAGAAGCTGCCTGCGACCAGCGAGACGGCGACCGAACGGTACATATCCCGCCTCAAAAAGTAAATGACGGCAAAGTACGCCACGGCAAAAGGGGTCAGTGTCTCCAAAATCATCGCGCGTCCGAGCAGGAAGCCGACAGCCATCAGCAGGAACATCCACTTCTTAGCCGCCAGCAGCTGCAGCAGCCGTTTGCCTCCCGCCCACTCCTTGCTCCGCTGAAGCATCATCTTGAGACGACTTGTCTGCTTCGCTGTCCCGGGGAACATCACCAGATTATGCTTGTCCATTATGAGACACCACCATTTCCGAATTTGTAGTGCCTCTTATTATAGGAGCTTGTCCGTATGAAGTTTGTCAGAACACGCCCTGCGGCCAAAAGTTTTTTCCGACAAAAACAAATCGGCCCGCGCGCATTCGCCGCGTCGGCGCGCGCCCTTGCCAGACGTGCCTTGCCACCGACCGGACGTCGGCTGCGCCGAGCCCGATTCTACAAAAACCGTTGACGCGCCCGTCACATCGCCTTGTAAATGCTCGTCCTAACGTGTCGGAGTTCCGATACCACACAGGTATATTAGCGAGTTTCGGAGCATATGCATGAAACCGGAAATTATTCTCCCAACCCACTTCCCTTTTCGGGCGTCGGGGATTCTTACGCTCGCCCTGACCTTATTGGGTCGCAATCTAGCCATTAACATCAAAAAAGCAGAACCAAAAGGTTCTGCTTGACTGGTTATATAGAATTTAAACTCGTTTGGCGCCACGGCCTCCGCGTTTGGACTCGGTATTCTTCTTCAGAGACGAAATCCGCTCTTCGCTATCTTTTAGGAAGCGAGATACTTTATCCTCGAAAGTAGGTTTGCCAAAAGACGGTTTGCCATATGGCGGCTTGCCGGAATTGGATTTGTACGGACGTCCTCCGCCTCCTCCTCCTGTACGAGGGAAACGGTCTCCGCCTCCTCCCGGACGTGGTCCACGGTCTCCGCCGCTGAATCGCTCACGCTGCGGGGGCGCTTGGCCTTCTGGCCGGTCGATCGCCTGTTTAATGGAAAGTCCGATCTTTCCGTCTTTGTCCACGTTGATCACTTTGACTTTGACAATGTCGTCAATCTTCAGATGATCCTTCACGTCCTTGACGTAGTTATCGGCAATTTCCGAAATGTGAACTAGCCCCGTGACACCTCCCGACAAATCGACGAATGCCCCGAAATGCGTAATGCCTGTCACTTTGCCCTCTAGTTTGGCTCCCACTTCAATTGCCATAGAATAAAATGTTCCTCCCTAAAATTTTTGCGAAGCAATGCCTGCTTCGAAAGCGAGGCCTGATTCATCAAAGGTGCGGCGATTGCTAAGCCTTACCGTGATTATACCCGATGCCCGGAAGCAAGGTCAACAGACGTTCACCCGTTTCACTCTTCGGGGACCGTCACCTGAATCGGCGTTTCGCCCGGCTTGATCAAGCCGTATTGTTTGCGCGCAAGCTCCTGGATATACTCCTCATCGCTCAAGCGCTCCATCTTCTGCTGGAGCTCGGCGCTTTTCTGTTTGCTTGCCTGAAGCTGTTGCTCGATAGCCAGCAGCTTGGTGTCCGTCGCAGTCTGACGCTCCGATTGGCCGATCATCGTATACGCAGCCCAGCCCGCGAAGAGACAGACAGCCACTACCCCAACTTGAGCCTCCGCTTGGTCCCTGCATATGCGGTTTGCTTGTTATCCGTTGCTCCCATCGTCTCCTGACCCCCCAAACCATTTGTTCCATCGTAGCCGTACCCGTCTTGTCCACCCTCGCCAACGCCCGACAAGCTCCAGCTTGCCTATCCAAGGGCCAAGCGCGCGCACCGCAGGCCGCCAAAGCGGCCCCAGTATCCATCTCAGAATTAGCAAGAACGGTTTTAGCAATTGTAGCACAATTCGAAAAAGCAAAACAGTGAAAGCCAGCACAAACCCCGCCATAACGCGCAGCAGCTTGCCCAGTAAAACCAACGGCTTCAGCACAACCCAATCGAGGCAGTTAAGGAGTAGCCTCCAGATGCGCTGCAACATGTCCATTAACCATACCACAAAAGCAATCACGGCTGAACTGAACAGCCAAAAATAGCACCCGATACCTAGTAATAGGCCCAGAAACACATAAAATCGCAATTCGCCTTCGTTGCTTGCCGCAAGCACGCGAAAGACGATGAGCGTCGCCGCCAGCCAATAGAGAAGGTCGAGCACAGGCACAAGCCACCGACCGATCCGCAGACGGTTCGACACGACCCGATAGCCGTCGAATGCTGCTCCCATCCCAACGCCGGAGAGCAGCATCATGGCGAGCGTCAGGAACTGAACGCTCAGGCTCACTTGAACAGCTTCCCGAGCAGCCCTTTGGTTTTGGGCGCGGCTTGCCCGTCGAGATATGCGAGCGAATGAACCATTCCTTCGATCGCAACCAGTCCTTGCTCAAGGCTGAGATGCTTGATATGCAAATCCTGCCCTTTGATCGTTAAAAAGCCGCAGTCGGTCTCTAGCAGGAATTCCTGGCTGTCGAAGCTCTCTACATTGCTGACCCCGGAGATCTCGAGGACCTTCCGATTCAGCATCTTTATTTCCTGCCGTATGGTTTTCCCTGGCTCTGCCATAGCTTGGCCCCTCCCTTCACACTCCTAACCTATGAGAGGGGGACAAGATTTAGAACTGCCAGATCAACCTTGCCGCAGCCGGCGACATGACGGCGGTCGGATCATCAACTGTGCGAATATGCATGCGAATATGCATAAGACTATACAAGAATATGCGCGCTCGACTATACAATGGACCTTAACCGATGGTTATTACCCGCCTGACGGGCATTTGAAACAGCGGGCGGGCGAGGTTTTTTCCATAGAATTGAACAAAAAAAGCGTTAGCTGTAGGGGAGGAGGGGCCGCTTATGGTACGCACGGCTGGGATTTGTGCGATTTTTCGCACACGTGGGGCCGTTATCGGCACGCACGACCAAGATTTGTGCGATTTTTCGCACATGTGGGGCCGTTATCGGCACGCACGACCGAGATTTGTGCGATTTTTCGCACACATGGAGCCGTTTCGGGGCGCGAGGCTAGGATTTGTGCGATTTTTCGCACACGTGGGGCCGCTTTCGGGGCGCACGACCGCCATTTGTACGATTTTTGGCACACCTGGGATCGCGAGCGGCACCCGTGACCATACTCCGTAGTCCCGTGGCAGCCCCCGCGACAAGCAAAAGGGCCAACCAGAAACTGGCTGACCCTGCGACCAAGCAGCCTCAGGATGAGGCCATCTGTCCGGGAATAACTTATAAAGACCAATCGCTCTTGCTGCTAGCAGTAGATTCTTCTTTCAGCAAGGTATACAGCTCACCGGCCTCTTCCTTGCGTGTCGAGTCGGCGATCCGCTCGACGCGCACGGTGACCGTCTTCTGGCCGAATTGAATCTTCAGCTCGTCCCCTGGCTTGACGGCGGTGCTCGGCTTGGCGTCTCTGCCGTTGATCCATACGCGTCCCTGGTCCGAGACGTCCTTGGCCACCGTCCGACGCTTGATCAGCCGAGACACCTTGAGGAATTTATCCAGTCGCATGAATTACTTGACGGCGTCTTTCAGTTTGTTGCCGGCTTTGAACGCTGGAACCTGGGACTCAGGGATCGAGATTTCCTTGCCGGTCTGTGGGTTGCGGCCTACACGTCCCGAGCGCTTGCGCGTCTCGAATGTGCCGAAGCCGATCAGTTGCACCTTGTCTCCGCTTGCCAAAGCATCCGTTACCTCGCCCAGAAACCCATTCAATACCGATTCGACGTCACGTTTAGTAAGTCCGCTTTTGGCGGCGATGTTGTTGATCAGGTCTGTCTTATTCATTATTGCATCCTCCTGCTTCTGAACTGGATTTGCCGGCCCTTGCCGCCGGCGCTAATGTGTTACTTGTGGACGCACCACGAATCATACTATTCTGCTCGCAAGATCATAAATCCTGCTTGCATTTGGTAATTTTTTTGAAACGAAACCGTTTGCGGGACGATAGTTAGTTTCATAGAGTTACGAGTGCTGCTTGGCTTCCTCCCACCAACGATCCATTTCTGTTAAGTCAGTCTGGTCAAAAGTTCGGCCCGCTATACGCAGCTGCTCCTCGATATATCGGAAACGGCGCATAAACTTGCGATTCGTACGACTAAGCGCCTCCTCCGGATCAGCCTCGATGAACCGCGATGCGTTAACCGTCGCGAACAGCAGGTCGCCCAGCTCGTCGGCTCGCTCGTCTGCGGTCCCTTCGGCGATTGCGACGCGCAGCTCCTCCAGCTCCTCGGCGATCTTCGCCAGCACCGGCGGCAGCTCGTCCCAGTCGAAGCCGACCTTGGCGGCTTTTTTCTGCAGCTTGTACGCCTTCATGAGCGCCGGCAGATCCGACGGGATGCCATCCAGTACGGATTGGGCGGACGGGTCGATGCCCTTGCGCCGCTTCTCCTCCGCCTTCATCTGCTCCCAGCGTCCCAGCGCTTGCTCGGCATCCTCGGCGTCGACGTCGCCGAACACATGGGGATGACGGAACAACAGCTTCTCGTTGAGCGATTCGATGACATCATAGACGCTGAACGCCCCCGTCTCCTCCTCCATCTGGCTATGCAGCATAATCTGCAGCAGCACATCCCCGAATTCCTCGCGCATATGGACCGGATCGTCATTATCGAGCGCTTCGAGCGCCTCGTAGGTCTCTTCGATGAAGTTTTTGCGGATCGACTGATGCGTCTGCTCCCGATCCCACGGACAGCCCTCCGGGCTGCGCAGGATCGCCACGATCTCATGCAGCCGCTCGAACGAACGGTTGCGCAACCGCTCATCGGCCGAACGCGGCACCCAGACGAGCGACAGATTGCCATAGCCCGGCGTCCGGTCCAGCTCGTAGAGCGGCACCGTCAGGATCTGCTCCTCGCCCTCGACGCCCAGCGCATGGCCGATCACGACCGGATGCTCGTCCGGGTAGCGCTCCATCAGCGTCAGCTTGACGTCCGAGGCTGTGTAGGCGTCATACACCTGTCCGATGACGGTGTGCAGCTGCGGCCGCAGCAGTGCGGCAGACAGCTCAGCCGCGTCCAGCAGCTGGAAGCCCTCGATCGGGTCAAAGCCAAGCCGCAGGAACGCTTGGTCCAGGAAGCTCTCGCCGCCCTTCACGGTCAGTGCGACGCCTGCTTGCGGACAACGCTCGCGCAGCAGCTGCACCGTGCGCTCAGCCACCATCGGATGTCCAGGCACAGCATAGACGACCGGCTGCTGCGAGGACGAAGCCTCGGCGATCAGCCGTTCCGCGATCGCTTCGTACACCTCCGGGAATGAATCGGACTGCTCATACAGCTCATCATAGGAGCGATAGGCCAGTCCATGCTCCTCGAACATTCGCATCATCGGATGCTGCGCCGTCCGCACCCGGAGGATCTGCGCCTCCTGGAGCGTCCGCCAGACGCCCAGCGTCAGTTGGTCAGGATCGCCGGAGCCCAGTCCGACGATCGTAATGGCAGGTTGCATCGCCTGTCCTCCTCTACTCTCGGATTTATATTGCTATCCTGTCGTTCCTCTCGCAATCACTGTCCCTATCATACCGAGCGAGAGCAGCGCTTGTAAATGACCCTGCCTCATCTTGTCCGACGCGCGCAGATTGATCCCGACCGTCCCTCACATTGGCTCATCCGGCGCAGCATCGCTGCGAGCCGCTCCGGCAGACGTCGGCGGCAGCAGATGCCAGCGCCGCAGCCGGCCAACCAGCCCCGCGCCGCCGGGCAGCCCGCGCAGCTCGTCGACGCCAAAGGCGCCGCAGCGCAGCAGCGCGGCACCATACACCACCGCGCCAACGGCGACGCCCGTCAGCGCGACAGCAGCCGCTGCCGCACGCGAGGGCAGCGGCCCGCCCCAGCCGGGCAGCGTCGCGAAGCCGCGCCCGAGCAGCCATAGCGCCGCGGCCATGCACGCAAGCGCACAGATGCCGGCCGCCGCGTGCCGCCAGGCGGCCCGGCCGATCGGGCGGCCGCCGGCGCGATGCGCGGCGACCAGGCCGAGCAGGGCCGGCAGCGACATCGCTGCGATGCCGGCCCAGGCGGCGCCGGCGAGACCGTACGCCGGCACGAGCGCGAGGTTGAGCCCTGTCTTGAGCAGGGCGGCGGCCAGCAGGAAGACAGCCGGCGCCCGGACGGAGCCGAGGCCCTGCAGCACGGCGGTCGTGACCGCGCCTAGCGTGGCGGCGGCAGCTGTGCTGCCGACGAGCGCGAAGACGGCGGATTGCGCGGTGTCCGCATACAGCATCTGGTTGATCGGCTCGGCCAGCAATACGAGCCCTAGCGCCGCCGCCGTGCCGATATACCAGGCTAGTCGCAGCGCGAGACTGATCTGCCGTGCAGACTGCCCCGCATCACCTCGTGCGCGGGACGAGGCAAGCGCGGGCACCAATGCCGCAGCGCCGGCCCCCGCCACCATCACGACCAGTTGGACGAGCGGCTGCGCGCGGCTGTACTGGCCGAACAGACCCATCGCTTGCGCGGCGGCCATGTCTCCGCTCTGCAGGAGACGCGGGATCGTGAAGGCATCGACGATCCCTGCGACCGGCAGCGCGATCGAGCCGAGCGCCACAGGCACAGCCAGCGCCAGCATCCGGCGCAGCAGTCCGGCGCTCTCTCCCGAGCCCGAGTCCGCCCTGTCGAGCTGCAGCCCTGGCAACGTCGACTGCTCTCGCGCAGCGCGTCGCCAGAACAGCAGCATCGTCAACAACCCGGCTGCGCCGCCTGCAGCCGACCCGGCCAGCGCCCCCGTGGCCAGCCGATCGTCCGCCCAGCCCCAGGCCAGGCCGACATACAAGAGCAGGAGCATCGTCGCGACGCGCACCGTCTGCTCCACCACCTGCGAGATGGCGGACGGCCGCATCTGCTGCTGCCCCTGGAAGTAGCCCCTCAATGCCGCCATCATTGGCACGACGCAGAGCGCCGGCGCAGCGGCGCGGATCGCGCCCGCCGCTGCGCCATCGCTGATCCAGCGCGCAGCGACGCCCGCCCCCGCCCACATGAGCAGACCGCCAGCCAGGCCGCACACGCCGAGCGAGACCATGCCGACGCGCAGCGCACGGCGCATCCCTGCCGAATCGCCGGCCCCTCGCCGCTCGGCGACGAGTAGCGATACTGCGACAGGGATTCCTGCCGTCGCGAGGAACAATAGCAATTGATAGAAGGGGTAGACTGCATTATAGATGCCGAATACCCGATCTCCGGCCAGATTTTGCAGCGGGATTTTCTGCAGCGTCCCTATCGCTTTGCTGACGAGCGCGGCTGCGCTCAGCCATAACGCGCCGTGCAGCCAGCTCTCCGAGCGGGACTGTCCGCGCAGCTCGCGGTCCTCCGCCGCCTGGGACCGCTTGCCCTCCTTCGTTCTCATCGTTCAGGCTCTGCTCCCTCCTGCTTTCGACCGGTGCATGCCATATCTTTGCCAAGCATTCATCCGATTTCCGATTCGTCCAACGTACTACATTTTTCATCGAGAAGCAATATAGCAACACTTTATATTACTGGATATTATTTAGTGTTACTAAGAGTTTCATAGTAATACTTTCGTTTGAGGAATCAAAAAAACCCTCGCCATCTGTTGCATCGGCTGAGGGTCGCCCTGCGCTTTGTTTTTCAGTCTATCCTTGATTATTGCTCCATTTGCTTGGCCAAGAATCCCGCAGCCGTCTCGGTCATCTTCGTCTCCATATTGCCCATCTTGACCTGCTCGTCCTTGCTCACCAAGACGACGGTGCCGATCGGGTCGCCACTGGAGATGATCGGCGCGATCACAAGCGAGCTGTATTGTTCACTGACATCCTTGATCAGCTCGAAGCTGCCGCCATCGACCTCGACGATCGTCTTGCGATTTTCCATGCAATTCTCCAGCAGTTGGCCGACCTGCTTGTCCAGATACTCCTTTTTGGACGCTCCAGCCAGCGCGATGACATTGTCGCGGTCGGTAATCATCGTGATATGATTCGTACTTTCGAAGAGGGAATCGGCATACTCCTTGGCAAAATCGCCAAGCTCGCCAATCGGCGAATACTTCTTCAAAATAACTTCTCCGTCACGGTCGACAAAAATTTCTAGCGGGTCGCCTTCGCGAATACGCAGGGTGCGACGGATTTCCTTGGGGATCACCACACGTCCAAGATCATCGATTCGGCGAACTATTCCGGTTGCTTTCATGATTCATGTTGCCCCACTTTCTGTGACAGATTAGAGCCCGCCGACCAATTCGTATCGCTCGTTCATGATCCGGCAAAGCTTGTTATACAGATGGTTGTTGTGCTATTTCGAATCTGACCATAGTATTCATCCCTTCCCAATATCTTATACATCCCTGCCAGGCAAGGTTTGCAACAGTTTCGAAGCACGTATTCAAACTGCTCGCAAAACAATGCCACGGTCACGGAACGTTCTTCTGATCACCTAACATCGCCGAAATGCCAAAAGGCCGGAGCTAGCTGCCCCGGCCACGCTAAACGAAGACTTAGCAAAGACATGCTCTGCTATACCGTCAAATACGTGCGGATCACCTCATCCGAGAGCGCCTCGAGCCCGCCTTCCCAGGCGATCGCGCCCTTCTCCAGAATGTAGAAGTAATCGCCTACACTCTGTACGAACTCCAGACTCTGCTCGACGAGCAGGATCGCTGTCGTCCCCTCCGCCTTGATGGAGCGGATGACGTCGCGGATATCCTCGACGATTGACGGCTGGATGCCCTCGCACGGCTCGTCGAGCAGCAGCACCTCCGGCTTCGACGCCAGCGCCCGGGCAAAGGCGAGCTGTTGCTGCTGCCCCCCGCTAAGGTCGCCGCCGCGCCGCTCGTACATCGTCGGCAGCACCGGGAACTTCTCGATCGCCGAGACCGGGATCTCTCTCGTCTTCTCCCGGCTCGCCTCCAGCCCGAGCAGCACATTCTCGTACACGGTCAGCTGCGGGAAAATCTCGCGCCCCTGCGGCACATAGCCGATGCCGCGCTTGGCTCGCACGCCGGGCGCTGCCTTGGTCAAGTTATCCTTCTCATAAGAGACGATGCCCCGACGCGCCTTCAGCAGCCCCATGATGCTCTTCATCAACGTCGTCTTGCCGACCCCGTTGCGGCCGAGCAGACAGACGACCTGCCCCTTCTCCACCTTCAGCGACACATCGCGCAGGATGACGCTCTCGCCATACCCTGCCTCAAGCTGTTGAACGGCTAACATCGACATCCCGCCTCTTCTTGCCAAGATACACTTCCGCCACCCGATCGTCGCCCTGCACTTCGTCCATCGTGCCTTCCTTGAGCAGCTTGCCCTCATGCATGACCGTCACCTTGCTGGCGAAGTTGCGGACGAACTCCATATCATGCTCGACGACGACGATCGACTGCTGCCGCGCGATCTCGTGCAGCAGCTCGCCCGTCTTATCCGTCTCCTTGTCCGTCATCCCCGCCACCGGCTCGTCGAGCAGCAGGATCTCCGGCTCCTGGAGCAGCATCATGCCGATCTCCAGCCACTGCTTCTCGCCATGCGAGAGGCCGCCGGCCCGCCATTGCGCCTTCTCCTCGAGACCGATCATGACGAGCTGACGATGGATGCGGTCCTCGTCCTCGCTCTGCATCCTGGCCCGCAGCGTCGCGAAGACGCCGCGGTTCTGCTTCATGGCGATCTCCAGATTCTCGAACACGGTCAAGCTCGGGAAGATCGACGGCGTCTGGAACTTGCGTCCGATGCCGAGCTCGGCGATCTGATGCTCTTTTTTGCGGGTAATATCGACGCCTCCAGAGAACAGCACCTTGCCCGAGGACGGCTTCACCTTGCCGCAGATGACATCCAGGATCGTCGTCTTGCCCGCGCCGTTGGGGCCGATCAGGAACCGCAGCTCCCCCCGCTCCAGCGCCAGATGCATCCCTTGCACCGCCTTGAATCCGTCGAACTCCACCGTTACCGCCTCACACTGCAGAATGACCGACTTGCTGCTCATGCTCGGTTCGCCTCCTCTTGGGTATCTTCCACTTGCGGAACAGACCTACTGCGCCCTTGGGCAAGAACACGACGACGATGACAAACAACGCGCCCAGAAAAAACAGCCAGGCATCGGGATAGCTCTCGCTAAATGCGCTCTTGGCGTAGTTGAGCAGGATCGCGCCAAGCGCTGCGCCGATCAGCGTGCCGCGGCCGCCGATCGCGACCCAGAGCACCATCTCGATCGACGGCACGATCGCCATCGTCGAGGGGGAGATGATGCCGACATGCAGGACGAACAGCATGCCGGCCACGCCGGCCAGACCGGCCGAGATCATGAAGGCGATCATCTGGTAGACGGCCGGGTTGTAGCCGATGAAGCGAGCCCGGTTCTCACCGTCGCGGATCGCCCGCAGCACCTTGCCGAACCGACTCTTGACGAGGAAGCGGCACAGCACGAATACGGCGATCAGGACGGCCGCTGTGATCCAGTAGAGCATCCGCTTCGTATCCGGCGAGCCGATCGAGTGGCCGAGGATCGTCGTGAAGCCGGTCAGCCCGTTGGTGCCGCCCGTGAACTTCTGCTGGCCGATGAACAGCGTCACCGTGATGATGACGAGCGCCTGCGTCAGGATCGTAAAGTACACGCCCCGAATCCGGTTGCGGAAGGTGAAGAAGCCGAGGATGAGGGCGAGCAGCGCCGGGATCAGGATCCCCATCGCCAGGGCGAACGGGAAGCTCGCGAACGGCTTCCAGAACCAGGGCAGCGCCGACAGCCCGCTCCAGTCCATAAAGTCGGGCAGCCTGCCGCCGCTCGCCTCCAGCTTCAGGTACATCCCCATCGCGTAGGCGCCGAGTCCGAAGAAGACGCCATGGCCAAGACTAAGGATGCCGGTGTAGCCCCAGATCAGATCGAGGCCAAGCGCGACGATGGCAAAGGCGAGAAACTTGGCGAGCAGATTGAGCCGAAAGTCGCTCAGCATCATCGGCGCGCAGAACAACGCGGTCGCTGCGACGGCATACGCGAGCAGGAGATATAGTTTTTGCGGCGTTAGTTGTCGTAAGGGCATAGGGATTCGCCTCCTTGGGTCCGCCGGATCAATCCAGCGATCTAGTCTTCATGGCGACAAGCCCCTTCGGCTTCCACTGCAGGAATGCGACGATGCAGAGGAAGACGAGCACTTTGCCAAGCGAAGCATTGGTCCAAAACTCAAACAACGTACCTGTGATGCCGATGCCAAGAGCGCCGACGATCGTGCCGACCAGCTTGCCGACGCCCCCCAGTACGACGACCATGAACGCATCGACGATATAGTAGGTGCCCAGCGACGGACCGATCGGCCCCATCAGCGTCAGCGCGCAGCCGGCGATGCCAGCGACGCCTGAGCCGATCGCGAAGGTCATCGCATCGACGCGGCGCGTCGAGATGCCCAGACAAGCGGCCATATCGCGGTTCTGCATGACGGCTCGCATCCGGCGACCGGCATGGCTGCGGTAGATGTACAGGAACATCGCCACCAGCGTCACGATGACGAGGCCGATGATGAACAGCCGCTTGTAGGGGAGTACGACGCCGTCCATGAGACGATAGCCGCCGTCCAGCCAGGTCGGGCTCTTCACCGCGACGTTCGGCGCGCCGAAAATCGTCCGGGCGAGCTGCTGCAGCATGAGCGCGATCCCCCAGGTCGCCAGCAGGCTGTCGAGCGGGCGGCCGTACAGGAAGCGGATCAGCCCGGCTTCGAGGATCCAGCCGATGACGAAGGCGACCAGGAAGCTGACCGGGATCGACAGGATGAAGTACCAGTTGAACATCGAGGCCGGCATATAATCGATAAACAGATTTTGCGTAATGTAGGTCGCATACGCGCCGATCATGATCAGCTCGCCATGCGCCATATTGATGACATTCATCAGACCGAAGGTGATCGCCAGTCCCAGCGCGATCAGGAGCAGGATCGAGCCCATGCTCATACCATTGAACAATTGAATGATCGTTATTTCCATCCCGTCACCTCATGTCCGTCGCTAACCAACCAAGTCACAGCCGGTCCGTAGCGGCTGCCGCCGCCCTCCCCGAGCAAGAAGGGAAGCATTCGTCAGGTGCCTCGAATACTTCCCTAAGCCGATCTGTATCGATTGCGCGGTTATGTTATTTGGAAGAGCTCAGGCTTGACGCCCATTCGTAGGTTTCGAGATACGGATCGGGCTTCACGGGCTCGCCGGAGTTCCACAGCTCCTTGAACTGGCCGTCCGCCTGCACCTCGCCGATGCGCACTGTCTTGTAGATGTGCTGGTTGTCGCCGTCGATCGTCACCTTGCCGCCCGGCGCGTCCCATTCCAGCCCCTTGGCCGCTTCCTTGACCGCATCGACGTCGGTCGTGCCTGCCTTCTCGACGGCAGCCGCCCACAGATAGACGGCGTCGTATCCGGCCTCGATCGGATCGGCGGTGACGCGATCCGCGCCGTAGGCCGCCTTGTAGTTGTCGACGAATGCCTTGTTCTCCGGCGTATCCGTCGTCTGATAGTAGTTCCACGCCGCCAGATGGCCTTCGAGCACATCGACGCCGATACCGCGGATCTCTTCCTCGGCGACCGATACGGACAACACAGTCATGTCGGCAGCGGTGATGCCAGCGTCCTTCAGTTGCTTGAAGAAGGCGACGTTGCTATCCCCGTTCAGCGTGTTGAAGATGACCTCCGGCTTCGCCTGCTGGATCTTGGCGATCAGCGTGCTGTAGTCGGTATGTCCGAGCGGCGTATACTCCTCGCCTACCAGCTCGCCGCCCTCGGCCTTCAGCTGCTCCTTGATGATCTTGTTGGCGGTCTGCGGGAAGACGTAGTCGGAGCCGAGCAAGAAAAACTTCGTGCCGCGATTCTCGAGCAGCCAGCTTACAGCCGGGACAATCTGTTGATTCGTCGTAGCGCCGGTATAGAAGATGTTAGGGGAGGATTCCAGGCCTTCATATTGCACAGGGTACCAGAGCAGTCCGTTCAGCTCCTCGAACACCGGCAGCATCGCCTTACGGCTCGAGGAGGTCCAGCCGCCGAATACGGTAGCGACTTGATCCTCGGAGATCAGCTTGCGCGCTTTCTCGGCGAAGGTTGGCCAGTCGGAGGCGCCATCCTCGACAATCGGTACCAGCTGCTTGCCAAGCACGCCGCCGCTTGCGTTGATCTCCTCGATCGCCATCATCTCGGCATCCTTGACCGACACCTCGCTGATCGCCATCGTACCGCTGAGCGAGTGCAGGATGCCTACCTTGATCTCGTCGCCGTCACTAGCGCCGCCCGCGCCGCTGGTCGACGTGTTGGCGCCGGTATTCGTTGTCGATGACGCCGGTTTGTTCGAGGCCGCATTGTTGCCGCACCCTGCCAGCACCACACTTAGAGCTACTGTTACTAAGGCTACATTCCTCGCAAGCTTCCGTTTCATTCTCCCACTCCCCAATTTTGGTTTGTTCTCCTATATCCGAACGAATCTGTTTTGTTATGTATGTATCGTTCGTGATTGTAATTATAGTTCGCACTTTGAACCATGTCAATATAATTGACATATAAAATTTGGAACAAATTTAAATTTGTTGGAAACGGCGAATTTTTGATCGTTTCCTTCATTTTTCAGGACCTTTTTGTAGATCTCTTTTTCTATATGTAACATTAACCTTACAAAATATATGCCAATCAAGTGCGTTTTGCCTCTTTATTCCCCTAATAGCGCACCTTTCTTCCCTTGGATGCCTCATACGCGCCTGACGCGATGCTGCAGCCGCTATCCGAGCGATGCTCGTGGATTCGGCTCCGGGCTTCACAGCCATGCTGCTGACCACACGCTGCCACAGCACAAAAAAGAGGGCCGCCTCAGCAGATCCCTCTGCTGAAACGGCCCCCGTTTGGGCTTTTTGCTTCTACCTATTGCGCCGCAGGCGCTTTTTCTTCGGTGGCTGGCGTATCGTCAGCTGGAGCATCATCAGCCGGCGCGTTGTCGGCGCCATCTGTGCCTGCACCGCCGTTTTGCGCGCCGTTCTCCGCACCGCCCTCCGTCGCTGGCGGCTCGGTGGCCTCCGGCTGCGGCAGATCGATTTTCTCGATCAGCTCTGGCAGCTCGGTCTGCATGAAGTCATTGAGCACCTTGCTGGCCGCTCCCTGACGCAGCTGTTCCTTCTGCTCGTCCGTCAACGTCTCGAAGGTGACTTCATCGCGCTTCTCGACCAGGATGACATGATAGCCGAAGTCGGTCTTCACCGGCTCGCCGATTACGCCTACCTCTTGCGTCAGAGCAGCGTTTTTGAACTCCTCGACCCATTGGCTGACATCTGCGTTCTCGTAGAGACCGCCCTTGTCCTTGGAGCCCGGATCATCGGAGTACTCGGCCGCGAGCGCCTGCCAGTCGCCGCCTGCATCAAGCTTGCCTTTCACTTCTTTGGCACGCTCGAGCGCCTGCTCCTCGGTACGCGCCTCCTGTCCTTCGGCTGCCTCCTGGATCGAGACGAGCACATGACGCACGCTTGCCTTCTGGAGCGCAGCGGGATTCTCGTCATAGACCGCTTTGACATCGGCATCGGTCACCTTGGACTCGGCGTCCTTCATGACCGACATGATCAGACGGAAGTAATCGACAGCCTCGTCCACCGTCAGGCCGCTGGTCTCCATCCGAGTGCGCAGCTCCTCGGTGTCGTCATATGCGGTCTGTATTTGTGTGCGGAACTCCTCCGTGTCGGTATCCGCCGCCTTCTTGCTCTCGTCGGACATCCGGCTGAACAGCACCTTGTAGCCGACATACTCTTGCAGGAATTGCTCCTGGTATTGCGGGATGCTAAGGAACATCTCTGCCTGCGGGTTCATCAAGACGAAGAAGGTCTTGTACTTCTCAAACTCGCTCTCTGTCACTGTACCGTCTTTATACGTTGCCACGGCTTTGCCGTTGTCGGGCTTGCCGCCCTCTGTGCCGCCGCCGGGCTCATTGTCCTTCTTGGCTCCGCAAGCTGCCGCGATCGTCATGACGAGCATCGCCGCCAGCACGAGCAGCAGCGAGCGGCGCCAGGCCGATCTGCGTTTATTGTGCAACATCCTGTAATTCCCCTTTCGATTTGACTGCCTCTTTACATTGTAGCAGAAAGCGCTCTAGCAACGCCAATTTTTCCTCGTCCGACAATCCCTGTCCGCGCAGCTGGACGACGAGATGGTTCTCCTGCGGCGTCACGCGCTTGAAGCGGTTTTCGAATTGGAGGCAGAGCATATCGATGATCTTGCGGTCGATGCCAGCGCTCGCCTGCTCCTCGAAGCGCAGCGTAATCTCTTCGCCCCGCTTGCTGATCGCCTCGATGCCGTATGCCGCGCCATACACCTTGAGCCTGGCCACGGCGAGCAGGTTGTGCACCGCATCCGGCAGATCGCCGAAGCGGTCGACCAGCTCGTCGCGCAGATCCTCCGTCTCCTCGACCGAGCGGGCAGAAGCCACCTTCTTGTAGATCTCGATCTTCTGGATGCTGTCATAGATGTAGTCAGACGGCAGATAGGCGTCCATACTGAGGTCGATCTGCGTGTTGATCTCCTTCTCTGCCTTGGCCTGGTCGCCGTACAGCTCGGCCTTGCGCTGGGCGATCTCGTCGGCGAGCATCTGCGAGTACAGGTCGAAGCCTACCGACGCGATGAAGCCATGCTGCTCCGCGCCGAGCAGATTGCCCGCGCCGCGGATCGACAGGTCGCGCATCGCGATTTTGAAGCCGGAGCCGAGCTCCGTGAACTCCTTGATCGACTGCAGCCGCTTCTCCGCCACCTCGGTGAGTACTTTGTCCCGCTGATAGGTGAAGTAAGCATAAGCGATCCGGTTGGAGCGCCCGACCCGTCCCCGCAGCTGATACAGCTGCGAGAGGCCCATCTTGTCGGCGTCATGGACGATCAGCGTGTTGACGTTAGGGATGTCGACGCCCGTCTCGATGATGCTCGTGCTGACGAGGACGTCCGACTCGCCGTCGAGGAAGTCGAGGATCGTCTTCTCCAGCTCCTGCTCGGACATCTGGCCGTGACCGACCGCCACCCGGGCATCCGGGACGAGCGCGGTGATCTGCTCCGCCATCTGATAGATGCCCTGCACCCGGTTGTACAGATAGTAGATCTGCCCGCCGCGCGCCAGCTCTCGCTCGATCGCCTCCCGCACGAGCGAGAGGTTGTACTCGACGACATAGGTCTGCACCGGGAAGCGATTCTCCGGCGGCGTCTCGATGACCGACAGATCGCGGACGCCGAGCATCGACATATGAAGCGTGCGCGGGATCGGCGTCGCCGTCAGCGTCAGCACGTCGACATTGGTCTTCAGCCGCTTCAGCTTCTCCTTGTGCGAGACGCCGAAGCGCTGCTCCTCGTCGACGATCAGCAAGCCCAGATCCTTGAAGATGACATCCTGCGAGAGCAGCCGATGCGTGCCGATGACGACATCGACCGCGCCGCTCTTCAGCCCCTTCATCGTCTCGTTCTGCTCCTTACGCGAGCGGAAGCGGCTGAGCACCTGGATGTTGAACGGATAGCCGGAGAACCGTTCGCGGAACGTCTCGTAATGCTGCTGCGCCAGGATCGTCGTCGGCACGAGCACCGCCACCTGCTTGCCCTCGATGGCTGCCTTGAAGGCGGCGCGGATCGCTACCTCGGTCTTGCCGTAGCCAACATCGCCGCACAACAGCCGATCCATTGGCCGCTGCGTCTGCATGTCCTTTTTGATCTCCTCGATCGCGCGCAGTTGGTCCCGCGTCTCGTCGTACGGGAACATCGCCTCGAACTCCTGCTGGTACGGCGTGTCCTCGCCGAAGCCGAAGCCCTCGGCCGCCTGCCGCTCGGCATACAGCTTGACCAGATCGTCGGCGATATCCTTGACCGACGACTTGACCTTGTTCTTGACGCGTGTCCATTCGCTGCCGCCCAATTTATAGACCTTGGGCTCCTTGTCCTCGGACCCGACGTATTTCTGGATCAGATCGATCTGATCGATCGGCACCGACAGCTTGTCGCCCGCCGCATACATGATATGAAGATAGTCCTTATGGATGCCGCCGATCTCCAGCGTACCGATGCCGAGATATTTGCCGATGCCGTGGTTTTGATGCACGACGTAGTCGCCGACCTTCAGCTCGGTATAGCTTTTGATCCGCTCGGCATTGTCGATCTTCTTGTCGAGGCGGCGCACCTTGCGCTGCTTTTGGGAGAACATCTCGCCTTCGGTGATGATGACCAGATGGACGGAAGGCAGCTCGAAGCCGGTCTGCAAGTTGCCCTCGACCATCGTCGGCGGCTCGATGCTGTAATCCTGCAGCACCCGCCGCATCCGTTCCATCCGCTCGGGATTGCCCGCCAGCATGATAACGTTTGCACCGGCCTTTTTCCAACGGTCCATCTCGGCCTTGAGGACGTTCATCTGTCCATGGAAGTTCTGCATCGCCCGACAGACGAAGTTCAAGATGTTCTGCGGCTGCGTATGCGGGATCTGTCGCAGGAACAGCGACAGGAACAGCGTCTGGAACGGCCGATGGTAGAGCAGCTCCTCGCTGTCGCGGGCCAGCACGAAGCCTGGCAACGACTTGCCGTTCTGCAGCAGATGGGTCGCCCATTCCGCCTCGTCGCGCTCGAGCTGCTTGGCCGTCTCGACGAGCCGGGTCGGCTCATCCATCAAGAGCAGCGTATCCTCCGGCATATAATCGATGATCGTCTGCCGTTCTGGGTAGAGCAGCGAGATATATTTATAGATTTCGGAGAAATACACTTGCTCTCGCAGCTTCTCAATCTCGCCGCCCAGCTCGCTTCGCAGCCGGTCCTTGGCTGTGCGGTCCGTCATCTTCTCCAGCTGCTTTTCCATCAGCTCGTAAGCATGCTGGGCCGCCATCGTCTGGCGCTGAGCGCTCGCGAGCACTTCCTTGCAGAGCGGCACGGTATACGCCTGGAGCTTGTCGATCGAGCGCTGATCGACCGGGTCAAAGGTGCGGATCGAGTCGATCTCGTCATCGAACCATTCGATCCGGTACGCATGCGGCTCCGTCAGCGGGAAGAAATCGACGATGCCGCCTCGCACGCTCATCTCGCCCTTGCTCTCGACGCGGTCGACCCGCTCGTAGCCTAGCTCGACCATGCGCGAGAGGAACGTCTCCATCGGCAGCGACTCGCCCACCGCCAGCGGGATGCGCGCCTCGGCGATCGTCTCCTTGGTCGGCAGATACCGTCTGACCCCGGAGAAGGGCACGACAACAATGCCCCGGAAGCCTGCGGACAATCGGACCAGCACATCGATCCGCTGAGCCAGCGTCTCGGGGCTGGAGATCGCAGCCTCGGCGGCGACGAGCTCGTTGGCCGGATAGAGCATCACCTGCTCCGGCGAGAGACATTCTTGCAGGTCCTCCGCGATCTTCTGCGCGGCGAACATATTGTGTGTGACGATCAACATCGGCCGCTGCAGCTCCTGCATCAGCGCTGCCGCCAGGATCTGTCGGGAGGACCCCGCCAGTCCGGAGATCATCTGCTCCCGCATGCCTCGATTGATGCCTGAGAGCACGGTCTGAAAATCCTCGTCCTTGGAAAAGGCCTCTATTACTGTTCTCATAGGGGTGCAACACCTCATTTCTTCAACAACGCACCAAATCCCCCAAAAATAAACCGCTTCGAGAAGCGGATTGAATCATGCGCTAAATAAATTGTTATAAATCAAAAAAGAAGCCTCGGCTATGCGCTAAGGCTACGCCCCTGACGTACGCGATGAACCGCGCTACTGCAGCGGATTCGTCAACAGGAGCAACTCGGGATTCGCATCGATCGCTTCGCTGCAATAATCGCAGACGACGGTAACTGTCACATCCCCATTAGGGTTATACGCTATTATATCGCTGCGCTCCTCAGGGGTCAAGAAATGAAAGCCAAGTCGGGCCTCCGAGATCATCTCCGATGTAGCCAAAGAACCAATCGCACTCTTGCAGTGTCGACAAATGTAATGTACCGCCATTGTATGCCTCCCGAAGAACTGTTATGTCTTCAGTATGCCCAATTAACGGCAAAACTACAGGCTCGCTGCAAAATAAAGCGCAGGTTGCGCCAGACAATCTTGGGTGACTGTCATTACCGGTTGAACTTGCCCATCGTCGATTCGAAGGGATGATCCAGCGCGTACTCGATCGCATCGCAGGCATAGCCGATCATCTCCTGGAGCGGCTCGCGCTCGCGCTTGGCAAAGCTTGACAGCACGTAATCGGCGATGTTCATCCCCGGCTCCGGCCGCGAGATGCCCATCCGCACGCGATTGAAAATCTGGGTCCCGGTATGGGCGATGATCGACTTGATACCGTTGTGCCCGCCGGCGCTTCCCTGATAGCGGAGCCGGATGCGGCCGATCTCGGTGTCGAGATCGTCGTAGACGATGATGCCCTCGCCCAGCTCGGCCTTGTAATAGTCGAGGAAGGACCGCACCGACTCGCCCGACAGATTCATATAGGTCATCGGCTTGAGCAGCGCTACCTTATGCTGTCCGACTCGTCCGTCTCCAATCAAGCCGCGGCATTTGTTCTGCGTCACCGGGATGCTCCAGCGGCGGGCAAGCTCGTCGATGACCATAAATCCGACATTATGCCGGGTGTCTTCGTATTTTACGCCGGGATTTCCCAATCCAGCGATCCATTTCATGCGACTTCCCTCATTCCGTTACGAATATTTTTGTAGGATGCAACGATTTGCGCTCGATAATTGTCTACCTATATGAGGTGATCAAACTTATGAGTAATGCTCTGATCGACAAGGTGCTAGACAATGTCTACACAAACGGACAACAACTGTATGACAACCAACATTTTGAAGACCATATTCGTCATGAAGTGCCTGTCCAAATCTACCTGGACCGCGAGCATAGCGACATAGGCTTCATTGAACACTACTGCCCGGATTATGTCAAGGTGAACAACGTATTCTACAGACGCTCCCAATTCACCTTTATCTCCCGCCCCGGGTACTAAACGTGCGATGGCTGACCATACCGCAAAAGAGGATTACCTCGAAGGTAGACGAATCTACGATCGAGATAATCCTCTTTTGCTTGTGTCCGGGAACACGAGAGGCGTATTACTCCTGCTCGCCCTCCGCGGCCGGCTCCGCCTCGGCGTCTGCTTCTGCAGCAGGCTCCGACGACGCCTCTTCCGCTTCCTCGTCCAGCGCTTCCTTCTGCGGCGCAAGCACCGAGACGATGACCATCTCCGGATCGAGCGTCGTGCTCACGCCCTCCGGCAGCTTCAGCGCGTCTACCGAGAGACTCTCACCGATCTGCAGCTCGGAGATATCGATCGCGATTGACTCTGGGATCTTGTTCGGCAGACAGGAGATCTCCAGCTCGTGGAGGATCATCTGCAGCACGCCGCCCTCCTTCACGCCAGGCGCCTCGCCCTCGGCCTCGATACGCACCGAAGCCGTAACCTCCGTGTTCATATCGATCTGATGCAGATCGACATGCAGCAGCTTTTTCGAGAGCGAATCCCGTTGAATATCCGTTATCATGACCGGCTGCTTGCCAGCCGTCGGTACGTCAATTTCCAATACGGCATTGGGGTTGGATCTCAGTAGTGCCTGCAGCTCTTTTTCGTCGACGGCGATCGGCGAAGATTGCTCGATCTTCTGGCCATAGACGACGCCCGGGATTTTCCCGCTTTGGCGGAGCTGATTCAGTTTGCCTTTGGATTGTGCTTCTCTCTTCTCTACTTTCAGGGATACACTCATCTAGGAAACCTCCTTGGTTCACACCTGATCTCCTACTATGATTACCCAAGGCGCCCTGTCTTTAATCATGGGATTCGCTTTCCATCACGAAGTCTATTCGAAGAAGGTCCTAGGAGGACGAGTCCTTCTTTTCCTTCTTCAGCTGCGCGCGGCTGCGGATCTTGGCCGCGTAGCCCGGCTTGTTGACCTGCCGCTCGCGGGCAATCGCCAGATCGTTGTCCGGCACGTCCTGCGTGATCGTCGAGCCCGCCACGACATAGGCGCCATCGCCGATCCGCACCGGAGCGATCAGATTGACGTTGCTGCCGACGAAGGCGTCGTCGCCGATCTCTGTGATCGACTTGTTGTACCCGTCGTAATTGACCGTGATCGCGCCGCAGCCGATGTTGACATCCTTGCCCACCTTGGCGTCGCCTACATAGCTCAGATGCGACACCTTGCTGCCGTCGCCGAGCACGGCGTTCTTCAGCTCGACGAAGTCGCCGATCTTGCAATTGCTGCCGAGCTTGCTGCCTGGCCGCAGATTGGCATACGGCCCTACGCTCGTCTCATCGCCGATCTCGGCTTGCTCCGTCACCGAATGCTTGATGCTAACGCCCCGTCCAGTTACTGTGTCGGTCAGGTCAGCCTGCGGTCCGATCACATTATCCTCGCCGATCGCCGTCGCGCCGCGCAGGATCGTGCCCGGATAGAGGACCGTGTCCGCACCGATCGTCACGCCCGCTTCGATATAGGTCGAGGCCGGGTCGATGATGGTAACGCCGCCTACGAGATGCCCCCGGATGATCCGCTCCCGCATATAGCGCTCCGCCTCGGCGAGCGCGATCCGGTCATTGACGCCGATCGCCTCCGCCTCATCGCCGGTGCAGTGTGCCAGCACACGCTCGCCGCTGCGCTGCAGGATGCCGATGACGTCCGTCAGATAGTACTCGCCCTGGACGTTCTTGTTAGTCACTTGCGACAGCGCATGGAACAGCTTCTTGTTATCAAAGCAGTACGTACCCGTATTGATCTCCCGTACCGCGCCCTCCTCTGGCGTGCAGTCCTTCTGCTCGACGATGCGCTCGAGCTGATCTTCACTGCCCCGGATGATGCGACCGTAGCCCGTCGGATCGGCGAGCTCTGCCGTCAGCACAGTAACGGCTGCTCCGTGGGTCTCATGCACCGTCAGCATCGCTTGCACGGTAGCAGCGGTGACGAGCGGCGTGTCGCCGCAGATGATGATCGTCGTGCCTTCCTCCGAGCCGAGCAGCGGCGCCGCTTGCAGGGCCGCATGCCCCGTGCCGAGCTGCTGCTCCTGGAGCGCATATTCGGCACGATCGCCCAGGTAGCTCTGCACGGCCTCCGCGCCATGTCCGACGATGACGACCGTGCGCTCGCACGCCGCCGCTTCCACCACGTCCATCACATGCCCCACCATCGGCTTGCCGCATACGGGATGAAGGACTTTATACAGCTTTGATTTCATGCGCTTGCCTTGCCCTGCCGCAAGCACGATCGCCATCTTCTTCAAGAGAGTAGCCTCCTAGTAGTCCAAGGTTATAGTTGAGTTATGAATAACTTGTTTAACGATAGGATCCGTTGATTCTGCTTCGAAGTCGTTTTTGCTTGTATCAATATATCGTATTCCACACCAAAAGAAAAGAGAGCCCGAATCAGGCTCTCCCCCTTACCCCTAACCCATTATGCACCTTCTTCGATCGCGACTTCTTCTTCTGTTGCCGCCCGCTCGTATTCGGCGAGGACGGCTGCCTGAATCTTCTCCCGTGTGGTCGAAGAGATCGGGTGAGCGATATCGCGGAATTCGCCATCTGGCGTCCGCTTGCTCGGCATCGCAACGAACATGCCATTGTTGCCGTCAATGACGCGAATGTCATGAACAACAAATTCATTGTCAATGGTAATCGAAGCGATGGCCTTCATTCTTCCTTCGGAATTAACGCGGCGGAGTCTGACATCGGTAATCTGCACTTTGTGTTCACCACCTTTGCCTGTTAGAAGACTTGGTGTAATATTCCACACGTCAGTGCGAATTCCTTCTTTTATCTGGAAAAATATCGGCTAAAAACACAATATTTTTTCCAGTTGAGGAACTTTCGAGCTTATTCGACAGGGATCGATGCAATCAGTTCAATTTCGACAAGCACATCCTTCGGAAGCCGCGCCACTTCTACCGTGGACCTCGCCGGTTTATGGTCGCCAAAGTAGCTGGCGTAGATCGCGTTGATGGCTGCGAACTGATTCATATCCTTGATGAAGACGGTTGCTTTGGCCACATCCTGGAAAGTCGCTCCAGCTTCGGCCAGCACAGCCTTCAGATTGGCGAACACTTGATGCGTCTGTTCCTCTACGCCGCCGGCGACCACCTCGCCGTCCAGTCCGAGCGGGATCTGGCCGGATGTGAACAACAGATTGCCGAGCTTGACTGCCTGTGCGTACGGTCCGATCGCAGCCGGCGCCTGATCGGTGGAGATCGGCGTCGGTACAGCTGGTTTGCTCATCATTAACTCTCCTCTGGTCTGAAATAATTGCCTGGCGCGACGCTGGTCTGCTTGGTCTTCAGATCGACCGCAGTCAGCTTCGCCAGCGAGACGTAATCCTCGAGCAGACGCTCGTCGCGGTCGACCTCGCCGGATTCGACGAAGACGCCAACGCCTGCTACGGTGGCATTAAACTCATACAGCAGATCCATCATACCCTGAATCGTACCGCCCGCTTTCATAAAGTCGTCGATGATCAGGACGCGAGACTGCTCCTTGAGCGCCCGGCGCGCCAGCGACATCGTCTGGATTCGTTTGTTGGAGCCGGACACATAGTTGATGCTGACCGCCGAGCCTTCGGTCACCTTGTTGTCCCGACGCACGATGACGACCGGCAGGTTGAGGAAGGTCGCCGTCGCATAAGCGAGCGGGATGCCTTTGGTCTCCACGGTCATGATGACGTCGATCTCGCGATGGGCAAAGGCCGTCGCGAACATCCGTCCGACCTCATTCATCAGATTGGGCTGGCCGAGCATATCCGTCATGTACAGATAGCCGCCCGGCAGGACGCGCTCCGGTTGCTCCAGCTCCCGACAGATGTTTTTGATAATGGCGAGCGAGACGCTTTTGTTCATCATGGGCATATATTTCACACCGCCCGCAGCTCCCGCCAAGGTGTTAAGCTGGCCTAGCCCGTCCTCTTCGAATACTTCCTTGATGATCGCCAAGTCTTCGCTTATCGATGATTTCGCAGACTGATAGCGGTCGGCAAATGCGGTAAGCGATATGAGCGTATGGGGGCGGGACAACAAATATTGCGTCATCTCTACCAGCCGTGCACTCCGTTTCAACTTCTTCACGATGTCTCCCCCCGCTAAACCCGAATGTTATATAGGTAATATAACATTTTTATACGGGTTTCTACAAGGAAAACGTGAATTTCATGTGAGCATTCTTACCACATACACTTCCTTACAGAAGCCCCGCAGCCCATTATAGATGCGAGCCACCTTCGATTCCCTCGATACGAGTCCGAAAACCGTCGGTCCGCTGCCCGACATCAGCACGCCATCTGCGCCTAGCTTACGCATGCTCTCTTTTAGCTGCTCAACCTCCGGGTACAGCTTCAATGTAACGCTTTCTAACACATTGCCCAGTTGTTGACACATCCCGGTGAAGGAACCCGCAGCCAGCTCGGCCGCCATCGCTTCTGTCGAGGGATGCTTGTCCACCTGTGAGAGCCGGAATCGGCCATACACATCCGCAGTCGATACGTTGATCGGCGGCTTGGCGAGGACGACCCAGCATTGCGGAGGGGGCGAGATATGCTCGAGCGCCTCGCCTCGCCCTCTGGCGATCGCCGTGCCCCCCGTCACGCAGAACGGCACGTCCGATCCGAGCTCGGCGCCCAGACGGCTGAGCTCGTCGAGCGGGATCCCTAGCCCCCAGAGCCGATTGAGTCCGCGCAGCGCCGCAGCGGCATCGCTGCTGCCGCCGGCCAGACCGGCCGCTACGGGAATCTTCTTGTCGAGATGGATGTAGACCCCCTTGTCCACCTTGTAGCGCTCCTTGATCAGCTTAGCTGCCTGGAAGGCGAGATTCTTTTCATCGAGCGGGATGTAGCCCGCCTGGCTGGAGATGATGATCGTATTCCTGGAGAGCTCCTCCATCTCCAGCCGATCCGCCAGATCGACCATCGTCATGATCATCTCGACCTCATGGTAGCCGTCCTCCCGCTTGCGGAGCACATCGAGCATGAGGTTTATTTTGGCCGGCGCTTTCTCATATACTTTCATTCTTGTCACCCGCTCATCGTCGTTTGCATACCTTCCTTCTATATTAACAAATGGACACAAGAAAAGCTAAACCGAAAGCATTCCTGCCGGGAAGCTTCGGTTTAGCCTGGTGAATCCGTATGAATCGGGGGTTAGTATTTCTTCGCAGCCGCCTGCTCGGCAAGCTGGATGGCCCGCTTCACCATGTTGCCTGCATCCTTGGCCGTAATCCCGCCCCAGCCATCGCGCTGGACCGTCTCGTAGAAGCCCAGCTCCTTGGCCAGTTCATTTTTCAGGCCTTCGGACATCATGCTCCGTCTACGTCTGCTCATGCTCGGGTCGCCTCCTCGGTCGCTGTCGGGTTGCCCCGCACTTAGTATGGACCTGACGCCTCCAGATTATCGTGCCAAAAAAAGAAATCGCCCGGATCGCTCCGGGCAAGGGGTGCTTCGTCTATTGAATGTGGTTAATCCGAACCTCGCCGTCGTCATTGCGAACCGTGACTTCGACCGACTCGGTCAATATATCTGCATAGCTGTAAGAGACGCGCTTAAACGCATGCTGGTCTTGATCCAGCTTGACGATGAAAACAGAGGGGTAGATTTCTTCCAGAACACCGGTCCGTTCAATGGTCTTGCGGCGACCACCGTTTGCTCGAAGACTAATCTTGGATCCAACATGGGCTTCCAGGCTTCGTTTGATCTCCAACAGCGAATTTTTAGCCATTGTTCACAACCACCTCTTTCCTTGTTCATTATAACCAAAAAGAGGGAGCTTGTCAAACGAAGCAAAATATTATAACAGTGATGCAAAGTTTTTGTCAATGAGGGATTTGCCTATTTGTGGAGAATGATTTGTTGGTCTCAAAACATCCCCGCAGAATGAGGCGCGCGCGGCTTCGGCATGCCGACACGATGGCGTCCAAGCGTCTCGATGCCGCCCACCCCGTCTACGCCGCTGATCGTCCCCTGGATGACTTCAGCCAGGTTAATCGTCTCCCGCATGGGCGTATAGCTCGATTTGATGGCGATGTAGACGGGGTCGAGGGCATGGATCAGGATCCGCCCCGGCGAGCTGGCAAAGTTGGCGCCTGCCTGGAGCAACGCTTCAAAGTGGGATTGGCAGGCGCCGGCGATGACGATAAGACCGTCTCGGCTTTTCTCGTAATCGCGCGCCACACGTACCGCATTGACGAAATTTTGAGAGTTCTTGTAGCTGGAGAGATGGTATAGCTCTTCCTTGGGACGATGCTTGAGGACGCCGTCATGACCGGTGATGACGACGATGTCCGGACGGATCTGAGGGAGCAGCCGCTGAAGGATCTCCGGCATCTGCGCTTCACTGGCATGCAGCCCATGCGCCGGGACGCGCATCTGTTCATACAGCTGCATGCTTTTTTTCATGTAATTGCCGTCGCCATCCAGATGCAGCACCCGGCCCGGCACCTCGAAGAACGCCTGATCCCGCTGGAGGCCGTGGCGCTGGATGACATCGTTTCTCTGTGTCTGTTGCTGTCGCAATTGCTCCTGGACCATACGCTGCATCGTCGCCGACACCTTGACCCGCACCTGCTGTGTCGCCGGAGCTTTGTCGGGGTGAGGGACGACAGACAAGTCGCCCACCGGAGCGTCCGCCAGCAGACGATAGTCCGTGCCCTTGAGTACGGCTGTGGCCTGGCGGAGCGCTTCGACCCGGAACAGCACATCGCCGCCATACGAATTGCGGACCACCAGATCGCCTAACTTCATGATAGTATCACCTCTTCGTCTATCCTATGGGCAGACGACTGTTTTGGTGAGCGATGCCGCGGCAAAAAGCCGTACCCGTCGGTACGGCTCCTAGTGTGCCCACTGCTCCTTCAGGAGCGCTTCGCTAATGGCCGCAAATTCGTCCAGACGAAGCGTCTCGCCGCGACGGCCAGGATCGATCCCCAGCCCCTCCAGCAGGCCTACAAGCGCCTCACGGCGCTCCTTGCCGACGAAGGCGGTCAGATTGTTGGCCAGCGTCTTGCGCCGCTGCGCAAAGGAGGCCTGGACGACGCGGAAAAAGAAGGCCTCGTCGCTGACAGCCACCGGCGGCTCGCTCCGCAGCGTCAGCTTGATGACGGCAGAGTCCACATTGGGCTGCGGGATGAAGACGGTATGCGGCACCGTACAGACCAGCTTCGGCTCGCAGTAGTACTGCACAGCCACGCTGAGGCTGCCGTAAGCCTTGCTGCCCGGCGCAGACGCCATGCGCTCAGCTACTTCCTTCTGGATCATGACGACGATATGCTGAAGCGGCAGCCGCTCCTCGAGCAGCTTCATGAGGATCGGCGTCGTGACGTAATACGGCAGATTGGCGACGACGCTGACGCCGCTGCAGCCTGCGAACTGACTGGCCATGAGCGCCGGCAAGTCCATGTCCAGCACATCGCCATGGATGACCTCGACCTGAGGCGTATCGGCCAGGATCTCCCGCAGGATCGGGATGAGCCGGTTGTCGATCTCGATTGCCGTCACCCGTCCCGCAGTTGCTGCGAGCTGCTGCGTAAGCGCTCCGATTCCCGGACCGATCTCGAGCGCGCCCTTTGTCTCGTCAAGCTCGGCGCTCTCCACGATATTGCGCAGGATATTGGGATCGATCAGGAAGTTCTGACCGAGGCTTTTTTTGAAGGTGAAGCCATACCGTTTGATAATCTCCTGCGTCCGCCTCGGCGTACCGATACCGGACACAGCGCGTTGCTGCGGCTTGTCCATTGCTCTCTACTCCTCCCGGCGCTCGGGCTGCATGCGCTCCAGCTGCGCGAGCGCCGAGGCGAACTCCGCTCTGGAGATTCTGAACATGCTGCAGCGCTTGTAAAATTGCTTACCGTTGGCGTAGCCGATACCTAGCAGATTGCCCATCGCCAGCCTGCGCGAGGCTGCCTCCGGATGGACGATCAGCCCGGCATGGATCATATCCTCCCAAGCGAGCTCGGGCTCGCTATCGTCCATCACCTCCGTACGCACCTGGCTGAGCGCGCGGCGGATCGCTTCGGGCTTTGCGTTCTCGACGCCGATATCGCCCTTGTAGAGCGCCTCCTCCTGCGGCAGGAAGGCATGCTTGCAGCCCGGTACGCGGCTGGCGACGATTTTGCGGATACGCTCGCCCGCATGATCCGGATCGGTGAAGATGATGACCCCGCGTCGCGCCTGCGCCAGCTCGACCCGCTTCAGCACCGCTTCACCGATTGCCGAGCCGCCTGTCTCGATCGTCTCCGCCTCGACGGCGCGTTTGACGGCGACCGTATCGTCCTTGCCTTCGACGACGATGATTTCTTTGATCATAGCTTGTCCCTTTCGCTCAGAGCTTCATTCGCCCCGTCATTTGCGCCCCGTTCTTCAAACATCAAAAAGAAGAGGCGATTGCCTCTTCTCATAATGGCATAATTGCAACTAAAAAGCGATATGATTAAAGCATCTGCACGATGCGCGGCTTCTCTTGATTGAGCAGAGTTCCCGGCTTTAGCTCGCCTTGGGCTTGTTAGGTCCGATCACATGAACCGTGTAGCCCTTTTTACGGCCGAACTTTTTGGCATAGGATTCACTCTCATAAAACACATCGATTTTATTGCCTTTGATGGCGCCGCCGGTGTCTTCTGCGCGACGCAGACCGATTCCCTCGATATACACCCACCAGCCAATCGGGATGACCTTCGGATCGACAGCGATCGTACGACCCTCTTGAACCTTGGCGCCCGAAGCGGTAATACCGTAGAGGGGATGACCCTCGCTTTTGCCGGTTGATTCGACTCCGGCCGTATACGCCGTGAGCGTGACGTTCTTGAGCGTCTTTTTGGCTTTGAAGCTGTAGTCCTTCATGCTGACGGACGTTTCGGCGTTCGCAGTGGACGCAGAGAGCACGCTAACTTTTGGCTCCGGCTTTTTCGTACCTACCGCAACGACCTGTTCGACGGCCGAAGTCTCCATCGACTTCAGTACCAGCTCTTCAGAGACGATCTGACCGTCCTCATATATTTTTTTGAACTGCTTGACGAGCAGTCCTTCCTGACCGGTCTGGACGACCTTCTGCTTGCCTTCCGGAAGCTGCGGGTCTTCTTTCTTGACGACCTTGTATGGCATCTTGTGCTGCGTCGTCTCAACCTCTGTATCGACGCGGACGACGGAGATCGTCACATCCGAGTTGATCGCGGACGTTAATGCCGGGGTCACTCTATCTTGCTGGCGGATGGGGATGTTAAATGTCTCCATCGCGTCCTGCACGGTTTTGTCTGTTGTGTAATACGTATGGGTCTTGCCGTCTGCTTTGACAGTGACGGCCTTCGCATGGTCGATGACGACCCGGTCTCCATCCTTGATCGATGCGCCCTGTGCGAGCGACACCTTGTCGTAGGGGCCGATCTCGATCGACCGCTCCGCCAGCAAGCGCTCCAATGTCCACTGCTTCGTGGATACGATTTGCTCCTGCCCATTGATGACTACCGATACCTTCTTCTCGGCAGTACCGTACAGCAACACCAACAACATGAAAGTCATAGCGATTGAAATGATCGCACTCAGAAGGATCAAACGCAAATTTTCATGCTTCCATCGCAACGCGAAAGACATGCTGGATGATCGTTTACCATGGGTATCCTTGATTTGGAACATGCCCACTTCCTCGGTCCTCCTTCATAGCCGCCGCCTGAGAAAAGCGCATGATACTTGGCGTGACTATCTTAGAATAGCGTGCAAGCACGCACTTCCAGTGCCCTCGTGTACCCCCACCTCCATGTAACACCCTATGTCGGGGCTTTACGCAATATTCAAATCTTAGATGTTTCTAACTCTTAGGCGAGTTGCAACTCCAAGAAACGAAAAGGAAGCCTTTCGACAGAGGATCTGTTTCGTGGCTTCCGGCGAAAAAGATATTCATGCCGAATCGGGGTACTCACGAGTGATCTCTCTATGGACGCTGACGAGGTTAGCTGACGGGTTCGGACATGAGAGTCGCCCTATCGGAAGCGAGCCGTTTGCGATCGATGGCTTCTTCGCGAATTCACCCCAAGGAAGAAAATCGGACAGCTGCAAGTGGGAGAGCAGACTGACGATTTTGGTTCCCCCGTTCTTCAAATCGAAGATTAAGCGAAACTGGAAATTGGATACATTACTCAAGCTCTGAGAAGAATCATACCTTCTTTGTACCCTCATTGTAAAGATCGCTCAAAAGACGATTTTAACGAATTTTTAGGAAAAAGGGGGTCTATTCCCGGGATTTATCGCGCGAAAGAGAGTTTTTTCATGCGATTCGTTCGAAATCCTTGCTGTTTTGGCGTTTTTCATTGGATTCCAAAACATCTCTGTGCGTTCTCCGTTGTAATTCTTGCAATTTCTCCCAAAGATTTTCCTTTCATTACCGCTGCGGCCTCCGCCACGATCCTCACATAAGCGGGCTCATTTCGCTTCCCACGATAGGGGTGAGGAGCCAGATATGGACAGTCCGTTTCGATCAAAAGACGGTCGAGCGGCACCTCTTTTAGCACCTCTTTGGGAACCCTTGCATTTTTGAAGGTAACCGGTCCACCGAGCGAAATGTAGAAGCCCATATCCAGACATTGCCGCGCCGTCTCCCAGCTGCCGGAGAAGCAATGCATGACGCCGCCAATATCCTTTGCATGCTCCTCTCGCAGGATCTTGACGATATCCTCATGCGCGTCGCGATTATGAATGACGACAGGCTTGCCCACCTCGCGGGCAAGCCTGAGCTGCTCGCGAAAGACGCGTTGCTGGACATCCTTGGGCGAGGTGTCCCAGTGATAGTCGAGGCCGATCTCGCCGATCGCCACCACCTTCTTATGACTGCACAGCGAAGCGATCCAGTCGAGGTCCTCCGGCTTCATATGGATGCTGTCCACAGGGTGCCAGCCTACGGCTGCATAGATGAAATCGTACGTCTCTGCCAGCTCCATCGTCGTCGGAATCGTCTCGCGATTGAAGCCGATATTGATCATCCTCTCAACGCCCGCCTCTCGTGCGCGACGGATCGCCTCCTCCCGGTCCTCCGCGAATGCATGCGCATCCAGATGGGTATGCGTGTCAATAATCATGGTGTCTTTTGCCCCTTTCTTCTATTATTACAGATTTTTAATGAATGCCGAACAGCGCTTTCGTTTCATTCGATAACATCCGCGCTTTTTCGCGCAGCAGCTCCTCCGGGTAGTACAGATGATACTTGCCTTTATGCAGACCCGTGATGGACGTCACAATGTCGGATTTTCCTGAGATTTCGGCTAGTTGATCATGCGGGTCGAGCATCAGGATCGGCGGCTTCTCCTCCCCTTCGCCCGTGCCGGGCCGGTAGACATCATAGGAGAGATCGTAAGGGAAATCAATCTCCAGATGGTAATCCGGGTGCAGGCCGGCTAGTCGCAGCTCGTCCCGGATCGCCGCCCAGCGAGCTTCATCGGGCTGGGTCACGGTTATATATTTGTATAGACGTCGATGTAGGAATCGATGGCACAGATCGGACAAGATCTCATCCTCTTCGGACGCCCATTCCATGAAGATCGTCTGAACCATTGCCTCGTCGAGACGGAAATAATCATCGATATCAAGTGTCCCGCGCAGCAGGCTTTCGAACGGCCGCATCATCATCCGGAACGGGTAGCGACCCACATAAAGCTCCTTCGCTCTGCGAAAAATTTGTCTAAGGATAATCTCCGAGCTTCGCGTCACAGGATGGAAGTAAACCTGCCAATACATCTGGTAACGAGACATGAGATAGTCCTCGACGGCATGCATGCCGCTTTCCTTGATGACGATCCGCCCGCGATACGGACGGAGGACGCGCAGGATGCGGTCCAGATCAAAGGTCCCGTAGTTGACGCCGGTAAAATACGCATCCCGCAACAGGTAATCCATCCGGTCCGCATCCATCTGACTCGATACGAGGCTAACGACGATCGGCTTGGCATAAGTTTTGCATATGACCGAGGCCACCTGCTCGGGGAAGTCGTCCGAGATCGTGCGCAGCACCCGGTTAACCTCTGTATCCTCCAGTAAGAATCGGCATGTCCATGCTTCGTGGTCCGTGTCAAAAACCTGTTCGATGGAATGCGAGAAGGGGCCATGACCAAGATCGTGCAGCAGCGCCGCACAGAGCGACAACAGCTTTTCCTCCTTGGGCCAATCCGGATAATGACTGCGTTCGAACTGCGAAATAATTTTTCTTGTAATTTCATAAACCCCTAGGGAATGGGAAAAACGGCTATGCTCGGCGCCATGGAAGGTCAAGTACGACGTGCCAAGCTGACGAATGCGGCGAAGTCGTTGGAATTCCTTGGTATTAATGAGATCCCAGATGAGTTGATCCTGAACGTAAATGTATTTGTGGACAGGATCCTTAAACACTTTCTCTTCGGCCATGATTCGAGACATCGCTCTCACCTCATGATTAATATTGTCGACTCTTGTTCATTAATTCGACACAGATTGCCGGTATTTTGTCGAATAGTGTCGATCTTTCATTTCCATGTCCAGTTGCCTTGTAGTATCCTAAAGAGGAAGCCACTCCCCTTACCAGCCCTCCGAAGTCACATTTTAAGCCTAAAAATTTAGGTTGACTATTCTGGTAAAGGTTGGTACTATAGAATACAGAAAACGTAGTATTTTGTCGAATGGTGACGAATTTAAATTGCGAGAGGGGCAACAATAGATTATGATGAAATCCACAGGTATTGTTCGCAAGGTTGATGAGCTTGGTCGTGTCGTTATTCCAATCGAGCTCCGTCGCACATTGGGTATCGGCGAGAAGGACGCACTCGAGATCTATGTCGACGGCGAGCGCATCATGTTGAAAAAATATGAGCCGGCTTGCATCTTCTGCGGCAACGCAGAAAACGTGACGTACTTCAAAGGCAAAATTGTTTGTAACGAATGCATCTCGGAATTGCCGGAACCTGTGACAAAATAAGCAAGATCGGTTATAATGGAATCCTATACAACTTGGTAATTCTAACCTTTTTCATACTCCTTGATGCCTCCCCAGGCGAACCGACTGGGGAGGTCTTTTTTTACTCTTGTTCGTGTTTCTTCATTAAAGAGTTATATACCTCTCGTCTCGACAGCCCTCGGTCCTGCGCGGCGCGACGCATCGCCTCCTTGTGATCGCCGGTCAGCTCCTCGTAGTGGCGGACATGATCCGCGAGCTCAAGCGTCGACCACCAGAGCACCTCGTCGGCCCTTGGCGCACCGTCTGCCGCAGCAGACCGATGCTCAGCGCCGCCGATGACGAGCACATACTCGCCTTGCGGCGGATGATCGTCCAGCCAGCTCCGGCATTGCTCGACGGTGCCGCGCGCGACCTCCTCGTATCGCTTCGTCAGCTCCCTTACCATCGCCATCGGTCGATCGCCCCATGCTTCGCTCACCGCCTGCAGCGTCTTCTCGAGGCGATGCGGCGACTCGTAGAAGATCAGCGTCCCTTCCTGCCCGGCCAGCTCATCGAGCCATGGCTGCAGCCGCTTCTTCTCGCGCGGCGGGAAGCCGGCGAACAGGAAGCGCTCGGTCGGCAGCGCGGAGACGATCAGCGCCGAGAGCGCCGCATTGGCTCCTGGGATTGGTACGACAGGGATGCCAGCCGCTGCGGCCGCTACGACCAGCTCGCTGCCCGGATCGGAGATTGCCGGCAAGCCGGCATCGCTAACGATGGCGATCTGCCGCCCCTCCTCCAGCATCCGCAGCAGCTCCTCGCCGCTCGCCTGCTTGTTGTGCTCATGATAGCTGACCAACCGCGTCTGGATCTCGAAGTGCGTCAGCAGCTTGCGCGTCTGTCTCGTATCCTCGGCTGCGATCAGATCGACCTCGCGCAGCGTCCGGACCGCCCGATAGGTCATATCCTCGAGATTGCCGATCGGCGTGCCGACCAGGTAGAGTCTGCCTGTCTCGGCGCTGCCGAAGCTTCGTTGGACGTTCATCGCTCCGCCTCCTCGCGCTCAGCCTGCTCGCCTGGCTGGCCATAGTAGATCGCCTTCAGCTCGTCGGCATATTCCCGCTCCTCCGTATAGACGATCAGCGGCGGCAGCAGCCGCAGATCCGGCTTGGCGTCCCGCATCGCCTCGATCAGCACCATATTGGCCTCGCCGCCCGCGTGCGGATGGACGAAGCGCAGCCGCTTCGGCTCGAGCCGCACCTCGCGCAGCGCCTCCAGGATCTCCACCAGCCGCGAAGGCCGATGCACCATCGAGACGCGTCCGCCGGTCCGGACGAGCCGCGCGCAGGCCGCCGTCACGTCACGCAGCGTACAGTGGATCTCATGCCGGGCGATTGCATAGTATTCATTGCGATTCTGATCGCCTGCCGCTGGCGGCATATAGGGCGGGTTGACCGTAATCGCGTCATAGGTGCCATACCCTCCGGTCAGATGATAGTCCCGCAGATCGCCCTCGATGACCTGTATCCGATCCTCCAGGCCATTGGAGCGGACGCTGCGTCTGGCCATGTCCGCCAGTCGGGGCTGCAGCTCGACCGCATCAATGCTGGCCCGGGTACGTGTCGTCAGCAGCAATGGGATGACGCCATTGCCGCTGCACAGATCGAGCACTCGTCCGCGCTGCGGCACGCCGGCGAAGCGCGCCAGCAGCACCGCGTCCATCGAGAAGCTGAACACCTCCCGGCTTTGGATGATACCCAGTTCATCGGTGACCAGATAGTCGTATCGTTCATTGTCATACAAGACCGGCTTGCACTCGCTCTCCATCATATCGCTACCTCGAATCCTTTGGAAATTCAAGAAAAGACCCTTGCGGGTCTCTTCTCTAAACATAAGAACCTATAAGGTTGTACTCCTCTAACGACTACTTACTCAGAAACGACAGGCAAAACAGACAGTCGCCCTCGGTGCGAAGGTGACCATAATACACATTGCAGATATGAAAGCCCTCGTGATACAGCCGAGCCAGATTATCGTAGCCCTCTCCCACAGCGGAGACGGCAGGATCGACCATCAAAGGCTGCTCTTCCTGCATAGCCGCTGCAACGCTAGGTTGCGGCAGCTCCTGTGGCGCGGCATGAACCTTGGGGCGCTCTGATTTCTCTTTCAGCACCTTGCGCAGCCGCTGGTTCTCCATACTGAGTCGCTGGTTCTCCTCGAGCAGCTCTTTGATCGTCTGCTTCATATCGCCCAGCTCGGTATGGAGCCCGCCTACATGGGTTTCCAACTGATCCATTCGTTTAAAAATTTCACTTTTTCCCATGGTTCCACCCCAGAGCACGCTATCATTCCATAATTTAAGTCTATCCGACAACTTCACATGCGGACCAGCCTTACTTGACGACAACCTCGTCGAAGGGCAGTTCCTTCGACTTGCCACTGTCGAACAGTTGGACATAGACTGTCCGCTTGGACGCATTGATCCCCGACACCTTGCCTTCGCCGAGCGAGGTGACGACGACCTTGCCGACACCAGGCATCTCCTCCCTGACGCTCTCATAGTTGTCATGCTCATACTTCAGACAACACATTAAACGGCCGCAGAGGCCGGAGATCTTGGTCGGATTAAGCGAGAGATTCTGATCCTTGGCCATCTTGATGGAGACCGGTTCGAAATCGCCGAGCCAGGTCGAGCAGCATAGCAGCCGACCGCATGGGCCAATGCCGCCCAGCATCTTGGCCTCATCGCGTACCCCGATCTGTCTAAGCTCGATACGTGTGCGGAACACGCTCGCCAAATCCTTGACCAGCTCGCGGAAGTCGACCCGTCCTTCGGCGGTGAAGTAAAAAATAATCTTGTTGCGATCGAAGGTAAACTCGACATCGACCAGCTTCATCTTCAGCTTATGATCCCGTATTTTGTCCATACAGGTGACAAAAGCGTTTTTGGCGGCGGTCTTGTTCTCTTCGACGACACGTGCATCGGCATCCCCGGCAATCCGGATGACCTTCTTAAGGGGCAGGACTACGTCTGATTCGCCAACCTGCTTCTGTCCGACCACTACCTTGCCGTACTCGATGCCCCTGGCCGTCTCGACGATCACATGATGATCCTGAGCGACCTGATGCTCGACCGGGTCAAAGTAGTAGATCTTGCCCGCTTTCTTGAAGCGAACACCGACTACATTATACAAGGGATTAAACCTCCTGTAGCTGTACTAGAAATTGCTCCAATGCAAGCTGCGGGGCCACATGGGCTCGCAGCCGCCGGCCCGTCTCCAGCGCAAGCTCCATGCAGGCGACCCAGCCTGCGGGCGAGCGCTGGAAGGCGTGCTTGCCGATCCATTCCAGCTGATCTATAAAAACGATGCTCTCTTGCCTGCCGGCCTGAAAGTGTATCATGTCCTTGAACCACAATATCCACAATGACAACAACAGTTCGGAGCGCTCGGCCAGATCGGTTTTGAATACTTGCTGCTGTGCGGTAATCATCGCCGCGGCCAGCCGGGTCATGCTCTCCTTGCCTAATTGTATCATTACATTTCTGATTTCTGCAAACCCCTCTTGCTGGATGATGGCTCGACACGCCGGCACGCCGGCTGCCAGATGCACTGCCGCCCGGCTCAGCAAGGGCGGATGCCCCTCGGCGAGGAGCGTCTCCAGCATCGCCTGCGGCGCCATCGGCAAGAACGGCACATGCTGGGTGCGAGAACGCACGGTCGGCAATACGGCTTGTCCATTGTCCGTAATCAGGATCGCGACGATCGGCGACTGGGGCTCCTCGAGGAACTTCAACAGGCTGTTGGCCGCCTGCATCGTCATCTTCTCGGCTTGCTCGACGATGTACACCTTGCGACTGGAGCCGCTGTTGCGGTACGATAGCTCGCGCTGCAGCTCGCGGATCTGGTCGATCTTGATCGAAGCGCCATCAGGCCCGATCTGGTACAGATCGGGCTGGTTACCGTGCTCGAACTTGCGGCAGGCCAGACATTCGCCGCAGGCGTCTGAGCCACCTGCCTCGCAGAAGAGCGCCTTGGCAAAAGCCAGCGCCGCCTGCTTGCGTCCTGTCCCGGCCGGTCCGCTGAACAGATAGGCATGGGCCACCTGTCCGCGTTGCAGCGCATGCTGCATCAGGCGGACCGCCTTCGGTTGTCCGACGATCGTTTCCATAGACATTCTGCTTCCCTACTCTCTAAGGCTCCCTGCTCCGCGTCCCTGTCAAAAAAACAAGTTGATCAGCATGCCGCGAATCTCGCCGACCCGGTGCAGCAGCTCGATCCGTCCATCCTCCGATTCGAGCAGCTCCTCGGCCATCAGCAGGAGTGCGGCATCGACCTCTTCGAGCAGCTTATATCGCTTCGTACGACCGCGGCGGTCCCATCCCTTCGTATCCTTGAGCGCGACGCCGCGGCGTACGGTATCCTCCAGAAATTGCTTGACCATCTGACGGTACAGCTTCAGCTCACGCACCGTCATCGAGCGCGTCAGCCGCTCGCCCTGCGCATGGATGTCCTGCAGTCTTCGCTGCAGCTGCTCCTGCGTCCGTTGGCGGTCCTGCTGCCCCATCACGTCTGCGAAGCTCTTCGGTTCGACAGGACGATGGCCGAGATCGGCGCGCGTCCGATCCTGACCGAGCGGCCGGAAGCCCGGATTAATCTTCATCTGCGGTCACATCCCATTCAGAAGTGCTCGAATCGTTCGACTGGCACGACGAATACCGCAGCGCCGCCGACCTGTACCTCGACAGGGAATGGAATATACGAGTCGGTAGTGCCGCCCATCGGCGTCACCGGAGACACCATCTGATCCCGAATCTTACAGTTGGACCGGATGACTGTCATGACATCATGGACGCGTTCGTCCTCGATCCCGATCATAAAGGTCGTGTTGCCGGCCTTGAGGAACCCGCCTGTACTGGCAAGCTTGGTCGCACGGAAGCCCTCCTTGACAAGTGCATTGGACAAACGGTTGCTATCTTTATCCTGTACGATCGCAATGACGAGTTTCATCACTGATCCCTCCTGTAAGTTCTTCGGATTTCATAACATATGAGTCCTTTTATCATTTGACACGAGATGCCAAAAATCCTCCCCATCGCGCCTCGACAAGCGTAATTACTTGGGCAGCCACTGCTTCGGGCGTCTGCTCGGCATCGATCAGGGACATCCGATCCGGATAACGCTGCAGGAGCAAGTTGTACCCTTCCCTTACCCGATTATGAAAGGCGAGACTCTCCAGGTCCAAGCGATTGACCTCTCGATTGTCGCCCTTGCTGATCCGATCCAGTCCGACCTCCGGCCGCACATCCATATAGATCGTCAGATCGGGCATCGTACCCGCTATCGCGAAGCGGTTGATCTCCCACACTTCCTCGATCCCGAGTCCCCTCGCATGGCCTTGGTAAGCCAGGCTGCTGTCGATGAAGCGATCGCAGATGACGATCTCTCCCCGATCCAGCGCAGGGATCACCTTCTCTACCAGATGCTGACGTCTGGCGGCTGCATAGAGCAGCGCTTCCGTACGCGCATCCATCGCCGTATGCTTCGGATCGAGGATGACCTGACGGATCTGCTCGGCGATCGGGATGCCGCCTGGCTCCCTGGTCGTCACGACGATACGCCCGCTTGCCGCCCCGTACTCGGCCAACGTTTCGATCAATGTCGTCTTGCCGGCGCCCTCGCCGCCTTCGATCGTAATGAATAGTCCTTTGCTCACTTGTGTATCTCCTTGCTCGCGCTAGTCGTTGTCCTCCTAGTGTACCATGAAAAAGGAAGATGCGACTAAACTGTTTTTGTAGCCCAAACCCGTATCGTCCGCAGGCTTGGATCGGTTGCGCCCTGGCACCTCGCACCAAGCACAGCAAGCTGTTGCAGCTGCTCCAGGACTGCAAATGTTAAACATTCGCCTGCATAGACGAGCGGGATGCCAGGCGGATAAGGGACGATCATCTCCGCAGCGATCCGCCCCTCGGCTGTCGTCAGATCGACTGCCTCCGACGCCTGGTCACGCGCTGTGTGCAGATCAAAGCTGACCGGCTCCGAATGGGCGGCAGAGCTTGTCGCCAGAGAACGGTCGGGTGTCCGCGAGATAGCGCGGCAGTCCCCGTCGACATGGGACGCTGTCGCAGCGTCACTCGACTGCTGCTCGGCTGCGCACGCTGCGCCGATCTGCTGCAAAGCCGCCAGCAGCGCATCGATATCCTCATCTCGCGTGCTAATGCCGAACAATAGGACAACATACACCGCATCTGCCATCTCTGCCCAACAGCCTCGCGCTTCCAACGAAGACTGCAGGTCGTAGCCCGACAGGCGGCACGTACGATCGCGGATCGCAACCCGCAACGGATCGTAGTAGACCTCAACAGCGTTCCTTATGGCAAAGGAATCCGTGTGATGGACCAGATCGGCTGTCACGAAGCCCGTCTCTACCGGCAGGCGTCTGCGGAATCGATCCGCAGCCCTGAGTGCCGGCTCGAATAGTGTCGAACCTTCGCCATCGATCATTGCCCGGGCAATATCGAGCGATGCCATAATCGGGTAGGATGGACTGGAGCTCTGGATCAGCTGCAGCATCTGTCGAATCGCAAACCGATCGATCCGATCGCCTTGCATATGGAGCATCGCGCCCATCGTCATCGCTGTCAACGTCTTGTGCGTCGACTGGACGACAGCATCTGCACCGGCTTGCAGAGCGCTGCCAGGCAGCTCCGGGTGCAGACCGAAGTGTGCGCCATGCGCTTCGTCTACCAGCAACGGCAGACCATAGCTATGAACGAGCTCAACGTAGGGCGCCAGTTGCACGCCAAGGCCATAGTAGCTCGGGTTGCTCAGCAACACCGCCTTAGCCTGCGGATAGCTCTGCAGCGCTTCCCGGAGAGCGGAGAGCGTAGGCACGAGGGCAAGGCCAGTCGATGGATCGACATGCGGGTCGACGAAGACCGCTGACGCCTGTGCAAGCTGCAACCCGTGGATGACCGACTTATGCACGTTGCGCTGGAGGACCAGGATATCGCCTGGACGGAGATGCGCCAGGATGAGCGCCAGGTTGCCTGCTGTGCTGCCGCCGACGAGGAAGCAGCTCTCCTCCGCGCCGAATGTGGCTGCGGCGAGCTGCTGCGCCTCGAGGATGGCCCCCTCCGGCTGATGCAGATCATCGGTGCCAGAGAGCTCTGTTACATCGAGGCTTAGGATCGCTGCGTAGTCCAACGCCTCGTCCCGCCCTGCATAGGCCCGCCCTTGGGCGTGACCGGGGACGTGATAGCTGCGTGGCTTTGCAGCGCGGTGACGTCGCAGCGCCTCGTACAGCGGGGCACGCAGCTTTGAAGATGTCATGATAGGACCTCATTTCTGTTGAACAGTGGATAGGGCCATTATAGCGTATCGGCTCGCAATTGAAAAAAAGAGACGACACTCTTTTTTTGAAAAAGAGATCCTCTCTAGGAAATGTTATCTTGAATCCAAAGCTGCTTCAGTTGATGAATATAAAAAGGATATTTTTCGTCTTTGACATCGGTGCGGACCATCTCACGCTCGCAGCTGTCGCAAATGAATTGCGTGACAATGTGGATCCCTTCGGATTTTTCCAACCCGCATATGATACAGGTATGTTTATGCTCTTCATGCATGTGCATCCCGCCTTTGTTCACGTAGGATACGTTACCTTCCCTATCAGTATGGCACATTCTCTACTATAATATACTTGTTTCATAGCAAATGGGGAAACTTTTTTATATTATATGCGCCTATTCACGCGTTGGTGCCCAGCCGGGCTCGCACACTCACAGGATGATGCAAGTCAGCGATTACGACGGTTCCCGCCGTTGCTGTATAAACATCCGCTCCTCTTCTTCCGATAGTATCATTGATAACGGATAATCCGATCGGAGACAGGGGAGCTGACGGAAAGTGGCTATGCAAAGAGCTTCAGTATTGGACCGTAACGCTACGGTCTATCACTATCAATTGGTTCGCAAATTGCCCGTGCATCAGGAGATGATGATCAGCTATGGCATCATCGCGCTGTTGTTGCTTGGTTTTCAATATGGCTTCTATGGACAGAAGGGCATGCTTCATTGGGCTGTCGGTCTGCCTGCGATCGCATTCGTGCAATGGATCATCCTGCGGCTGACGATGTATCGCGTCGATGAGGGCGATGATCGCCGCTGGGGCTGGCGTTACCGCTTGCCGTGGATTGGTTATTTGCCGATTCAGATGGTCGAGCTGGCCCAGTTCCGTCGGCTGCATCGCCATCTCATCTGGTTAGGGCTGTGCACGATTGCCCTTGCCTATCCATGGGTCCCCGAGTCGCTCTTGCTCAGCCTCATCTGCTGGCATGTATGGCTGCTCGCGCCACGGCTGGTTATTCTCTCCCGGCTCCGCAAGGCCCGCCGTGACGGCGTGCTGCGGCTGGACAACCATGAGGTGTTGTTCTACCATCGCTAGCCTAGCAGTCGGAGCGACATCTCATCGCTGCTAGGACGCTGCAGTGCACCTTTCTTCCCTTGCCCCGCAGTGGTCGTTGCTGATCAACGAGCAGCTTACGCACACAATCCACGCACAACAAAAAACCCACGATCTCGAGAATCGTGGGTTCGTTGTGCTTGGCGACGTCCTACTCTCCCAGGACCCTGCGGTCCAAGTACCATCGGCGCTGAAGGGCTTAACGGTCGTGTTCGGGA
>Ga0160452_100291_pt1 | contig 46805 bp, 44 predicted proteins | sample HID1971I_E6MG_FD_108230 | JGI IMG/M metagenome (GOLD analysis project Ga0160452, IMG submission 108230) | Enriched millipede-associated microbial communities from UW Madison campus, WI, USA - HID1971I_E6 MG | ecosystem: Host-associated > Arthropoda: Insects > Digestive system > Unclassified ...
CGTCGCAGCTTCGTCTACGGCGACGAGACCGAACGCGTCATGCGAGCCTCCGCTGTATCCGGCAGTCTGGAGCAGCATAACGAGTACAGCTATGATGGATCGATGGTGACCAGCGAGCGCGTCTATGGAATGGTTGATGCGAGCCATCGCTACGATTATGATGGGCTGTCGCGACTCTCCGGGATGGAGACGACGATAGGCGGAGAGAAGCTGTTCACCGCTGTTAACTGGGGGTATGATGGACAGCTGGCGCAGCTCGGCGCCTTCCGCTTCGACCGCAATTCCTATACCGGCGTTGTCGAGTCGGTCACGGATGACCAGTATACGGTCGAACGGGAATACAATGATCAAGGCGCAGTCTCCGAGCTTCGTTACGTTCGTCATCGGATGGCTCCGGCAAGACTGGAGAGCGGCGACGTTGACAATGATGGTGACGGTGATGGCGGTAGTGACGGTGGTTGTGTTGGTGGCGGCGATGGTAACAGCGATGGGGGAAGCGAGTGCGGGGCATACGAGCTGATGTATACGGTCACGTATACGTATGATGCGCGCGGCTGGGTCACCGGCAAGACGGTGACCGCCCACCGGAGCGGGCAGACCGAGACGTATGTCTATCGGCATGACGCGGACGGTCAGCTGATCCAGACCGATCATAGTGATGCGAGCGGGCAGACGGTGACAGAGCGCTACAGCTACGATGCCGATCGCAACCGTCTCTCGCGGCAGTACGGGGCGGAGCAGGAGATCGCCACCTACAACGAGCGCCAGCAGCTGATCCAGTCCGGCGGCGTCGACTATACGTACGATGCAGACGGTTTCCTCTCCCGCCGAGGGCAGGATACATTCCGCTACGGCGCGCGCGGCGAGCTGCTGGCGGCCACGGTGGACGGGAGCGAAGTTACCTATGGATACGATTATGCGGGTCGCCGCGTCGCTCGCTCTGACGATAGGGGTACGACCAAGTATCTATACGGCAATCCGACGCAGCCGCTGCAGGTGACCGCCTCTGTCGATCCGACGGGCGTGGCGACGGCGTACGAGTATGATGATCAGGGACTGTTGCTCGCAATGCGGCGAGACCAATCCCGCTATCATCTCGTGACCGACGCGGTGGGGACGCCGCTGATCGTGCTCGATGAGAGCGGAGCGGTCGTCAAGGAGCTGCGTTACGATAGCTACGGCGTGCTTGTGAGCGACAGCGATCCGTCCTGGGAGCTTGCGATCGGCTTTGCCGGGGGCCTCGAGGATCGGGCCACCGGTCTGGTGCGATTCGGCAAGCGCGACTATGATGCAGCAGCTGGGCGGTGGACGGCGATCGACCCGATCCTGTTCGAGGGCGGGCAAGCCAATCTATACGCCTATGTGAACAATAGCCCGGTGCTGATGCGCGATCCGTGCGGACTGTTCTGCATCGGCGCCAGCGCCTACGGCGGTGTGGGCGGCGGCGCGCAGCTCTGCATTACCGGGGACGGCATGTCCGTCTGCGGCGAGCTGGGCGTGGGGCTGGGCGGCGGCATCGAGGTTAGCCCGTTCGGCGATCTGGCGCCGAACCACGCCTCCGTCAGCGCCTCAGGCACGATCAAAAAGGGGCCGGCGGGCCTGGAGCTGGGCTGGGAGCTAAGCAATCTGGACAGCGACTGCCAGGGGCCGCTGCGACCGATCGCCAATCTCAACCTCGGCCCGGCGACGCTCGACCTTACGGATCCGCTGGGCGGCGGCTCCGTCGGCGGCGATGCCGAGGACCTCGGCCGCGGCGTCGGCGACCTGTGGCGCGACAGCATGCGCGATCTCGGCGCCAAGGCGCAGCTCGCCGCCCGCGGCAAGATCTGCGGCGGCATGACCTGGTAGGAGGGAGAGCGGCGGAGGCGAAAAATGAAGAAGAATTGAAGGCGAAATGAAGGCGGAATGAATGCCATGCGATGCACTGCGTTGGCTGCTGCGCATCTAACGGTCATATATGCATCTTACCGGCCGAATCCGCCAATGTCTGCACTTTAACGGTCATATTTGCATCTTAGCAGCGCAAAAAAGCCGGGCGAAGTGAATTTTCCCCGGCTAAGCGTTAAATGTGACCGTTAGATTTGCAAGAGTGCCGAATAGGCCTGCTAAGCATCATTTTTGTCCATTAGAAAAGGGATTGCCCCGCTGTCATTCCCATGACCTGCGAGGCAATCCCTTGTTTGTTAATGTAGAAGAGCATGCGTTTAGGACGACGAATTCGTTTTGTTATTACTTATAATACGATGTCGTGAGCGGGACGAATACTTTGCCGCCCTCTTGGACGTCGCCGTTGATGTAGAGCTCGGTGACGCCGCCGATATCGACCTCGATCGTTTTCAGACCATCCGCTACGTTGACGGATACGGTTTTCAAGACGATATCTTTGCCGCTATCGATAATCTCGAACTTTTCAATATCGCTGCCGATTGCCGCCACCTGCAGGACGAGCTTTTGGTACTTGCCTTTAGGATAGAGCATAAAGGAGGTGCCGCGTTTGCTTGGCGCATTGTCGAAGAATACTTCTTTGTAGTCTTTGCCGTTATACGAGGTCAAGGCCGGGTCCTTCGTATGGTACATGTTCTCGAAGCCTTGCGCGATCGGGGTGCCCTCGGTTTGTTCGCCGAGCGAGATCGTCTTGGTCTTCGCATCGTAAGAGATAGCCGTGTTAAGCGCATTGGAGATCGCTCGCACCGGCAGGTAGGTGGTTCCGTTATAGGTAATTGGAAGTACAGCGCCGCCTTTATCGTTGGTCGGAATGTAGGCCTGACCGTTCAGTTTGAACTTGAGTCCACCATCGAGATAAGCTTTGATCTCTTGCAGATTGGAAGCGCCAAAGGCTCCAACCCCGCCTCCTACGAGCATACTGGCCACTGCGATGGAAGCGATCCATTTCTTTTTCATCCTAAGCACTCCTCTGTTCGTGGAATAAATGAAAATGCCATGAAAACTAAAAATAGTATACGGCTGGCCCATGAGTCAAGCAAGGTGCAAAAGTCATGTTTCTGTCAGGAACATCCTGCCAACAAGCGGAAGGCAGCGGTAGAGCTGACAAATCAGGAGTCTGTCGATAAAGTCGGGACAAGCTATCAAGCAATCGGCCCGTCGCAATAGGATGTGTCGGCACGCAAGCCTTCGGACCTACCGAGAAAGTCGACCCGCACATACGCGTACGCTCCGCCGAGAGGGTCTGGCTCGTTCACAGGTAGGCGATGCCCAAGCCTCCGGTGACAGGATTGTCGTAAATCTCGCACGCCACCTCGAACACCTCGCCGATCGTCTCCTTGGTCAGTACCTCGCGGGGCGTGCCGCCGATGACGATGCGGCCGTGCCGCACCAGGTAGAGGTAGTCGCAGTAGGCGGCGGCCAGCGTCAGGTCGTGGAGCGCGGCGAGCACGCCGACGTGCAGCTCCTTGACGAGCGAGAGGATCTGGATCTGGTACTTGACGTCGAGGTGGTTGGTCGGCTCGTCGAGGATGAGGAACTGCGGCTGCTGCGCGAGCGCGCGCGCCAGGATGACGCGCTGCTTCTCGCCGCCGGAGAGCGACAGATAGCTTCGATCGGCATAGTCCGTTAGATGCACGCGGCGCAGCGCATCGTCGACGATCGCATGGTCGTCGGGGTGGTCGCGCTCCAGTAGACCTTTGTGCGGGGTGCGGCCCATCATCACCATCTCGCGGACGGTGAAGTCGAAGCTCAGCTCGTTGAACTGGCCGACGACCCCGAGCTTGCGGGAGACGGACTTGGCGCTGGCCGACAGCAGATTGGTATCGCCTAACAGCGCCTTGCCGCGACTGGGCTTGATCACCTTGTAGATGCTCTTCAGCAAGGTCGACTTGCCGCAGCCGTTAGGTCCGAGCAGCCCGACGAAGCGGCCTGCGCCGACCTGCAGCGAGATATCCTTGACGATCTCGGTGCGACCGAGCGATACCGCGAGTTGCTCTACGGTTAATTCCATCGTTATCTGCCTCCGAAGCTGTAGCCTTTGGTAATGAGCATATACATGAACATCGGCGCGCCGATGAGCGCCGTGATGATGCCGATCGGCAGCTCGACGCTAGGGACGATGGTACGGGCGATCACATCGGTCCAGACGAGGAAGATCGCGCCTGCCAGGATCGTCGTCGGCAGGAGGCGGCGGTGGTCGGAGCCGACCAGTCCCCGGATGATATGGGGGATGATGAGACCGACGAAGCCGATAATGCCGCAGCTGGCGACCATGACGCCGGTGATGAGCGCCGTCAGCAGCAGGTAGACGAGGCGGAATTTGTTGAGCGGGATACCGAGCGTCACCGCCGCCTCGTCGCCGAGCAGCATCGTATTGAGGATACGCGACTGGAACAGGAACCAGAGGACGGCGAGCCCGACGATCAGCGCAACGAGCGGCAGCCGGTCCCACTTGGCGGCAGCCAGGCTGCCCATCGTCCAGAATGTCACGGTGCGGATGCCCTCGGCGTTGTTGGCGAAGTAGACGATGAAGTTCGCAAAGGCGGTGCATAGCGCATTGATCACCATCCCCGAGAGCACGAGCTTCACCGAGGACATCTTGCCGCCGATTCCGGCCAGCGTCATCACCAGCAGTGAAGCGCCGAATGCGCCTGCGAATGCCCAGAAGGCGATGCCGCCCTGGCCGAGCAGACTGATCGCGCCGAAGCCGATCATGATCGAGAAGGTCGCGCCGAGCGACGCCCCCGAGGAGATGCCGAGGATGTACGGGTCGGCGAGCGGATTTTGAACGGCGGCCTGCATGACGGTGCCGCACAGGCTCAGTCCCGCCCCCACCAGCAGCGCCAGAAGGACGCGAGGGAAGCGGATATTCCAGATGATATCGACATAAGGGCCGCTCATCAGCTCGCTCATATCGCCGATCCCGATCCCGGTCGTGCGGTAGAGCAGGATACGGTAAGCCTGAGAGAGCGGGATATCGACCTGGCCGAGCGACACCGCGAGTCCGACGGACAGAAGGGCGACCCCGACGAGGATGAGCTGGACAGAGACGAAGCCGAGTCGGCTGGCGACCAGCGATTGGCCGGGGGCGACGGTAGCTTGCGAACGTTCAGGCATGATGACATTCCTTCCTTGCAACGGCGATCCGTAGGATAGCCCGAGTGCGTGTTCATGGTATGATGTATCAGTATAAATAATAATGAGAATCGTTGTCAATGATAATGTTTCTCATTGACATTGTGCGGATTCACCTCTATATTGATTACTGATAATCGTTATCAATAACTAAGCCAAGTCATGAGCACACAGGGGGTGCTGCATGAACAAGAGGAGTGTATCCATCATGCGCAAGTATATCAACATCAGTCTGGCGGCAGCTCTGCTGCTCGTCCTCATCCTGGCGGGCTGCGGCAAGACAGCCGATCCGGCCTCCTCGGGCGGCGAGACGTCAACAGGCAATGCAGAGTTGGCGGCGACGGAGCAGCCAGGGGATACCGGACAAACGGACGATGCCAGCCAAACGGCAGGCGGCAATGAATCAAACGAAGCGTCCGCAACGGTCTACCCGCTGACGATCGACAACTACTCGCTCGCCGAGGAGGGGGCGGAGTGGAAGCCGAAGTCTCAGACCTTCGACAAGGCGCCGGAGCGTGTCGTAGCCAACACCCAGCCGGTCGCTGAACTGCTGCTGAAGCTCGGACTGGTCGATCGTCTGGTCGGCGTAGCGGCTCTGTATGGCGAGGCCGACCCTGAGGTCGCCGAGGAATTCGCCAAGATCCCGGTGCTCTCGGAGGACTATGTGGGCAAGGAGCTGGTCGTGGGCGCAGCACCTGATCTGGTCGTTGGCCGGGGTGGTCTGTTCGCGGATGCGGACTGGGGCGTCGGCACGGTAGATGGGCTGAACGAGATGGGCATCCGCACCTTCGTCAACAGTACGAGTATTGCCGGGGCGACGCTGGACAGCCTGTATGAGGATATCGAGCAATTGGGGCGCATCTTCGACGTTCAGACGCAAGCCGCTGCGCTTAATGACAAGCTGCGCGGACGCGCCGAGGCCGTCGCTGCGCGCTTTGCTTCGAGCGGGAAGCCGCTGAAGTTCGCTTACGTCTCCGACAATGGCGACGGCACGATCGCCACATACAGCGGCAATACCGATACGTTCCAGACGGATGCGCTCGGGCTGTTGCATCTGGACAACGCATTTGGCGATGTCGAGGGCACGATCAGCATCGAGCAACTGGTGGCGACGAACCCGGATGTTCTGCTCATCTCGCACTACGCCGGCGCGCCCGATCCGCAGAAGACGATCGAGTCGATCCTTGCCGACGCCTCTCTGCAGAGCGTCTCGGCCATTCAGAAGAAACGAATCTTTGTGATTGATTTCAATGATTTCTGGGGCTACGGCGATCAGATCTTGGATGGCGTGGAAAAGCTGGCCGATGAGTTGGAGAGTGTAAAGTAAGTGTACCGTCTATAGAATGGCATTGGGCGTCCGCGAATTACAGAAGGCAACTTCTGGGTTGGCGGGCGTTTTTCCGCTTCGAGTCGGGGAGGCTGAGCGTGCGCCGGGTGACGCGTGGTATAATGGCATGGAGGCGACTTGTCCGCCAAGCGGACTATCGTGAGATCGGCTGACTGTGGTCTTGGAGCAGCGTGGGGCAGGTAAGGATACATATGAGGGAGGACATATAGTGAAGTGGGATACACAACAGCTCGCATGGATAAATGAACCGAAGACGCATATTATCGAGCCGGGTAAGGTGGAGATTGTCACCGAGCCGGGGACGGACTTCTGGCAACGGACGTACTACGGCTTCCAGAACGACAACGCGCCCGGGCTGCTGATGGAGATTGCCGAGCCGTACTTCTCGTTCGAGGTGAAGGTGTCTTATGACAGCAAGCAGCGCTTCGATCAGGCGGGCGTTCTCGTCTATCAGGACAGCGACAACTGGTTCAAGGCGGCCAGCGAATACGAGAACGATGCGATCCAGCGGCTCGGCAGCGTCGTCACCAATCGCGGCTACTCGGACTGGGCGACGACAGACATCGACGCGTCGATCAAGGAGATGTACTATCGGCTCAGCCGACGGGAGAGCGACTTCCAGCTGGAGTATGCGTATGACGGTGAGCATTACAAGCAGATGCGCATTTTCCACCTGTTCGAGGGCGGTGGCACGATCCGGATGGGGCTATACGCGTGCAGCCCGGAGCAGTCGTCGTTCCGCGCGGTGTTCACGGAGATGGCGATAACGGAGTGCAAGTGGCAGGCGCACCATTAACAACGTGAACGGATCGCATCGATGCGTATCACGTTATGGCAGTCCGTCTGCGGATACGCACGAACAGAGCACGAGAGGAAAGGAGTGAGAGCATGCGCAACACCTCTTTGCTGTTTGACATGCCCTATCTGCCCCTGTTGATCCGATTGGAATGCAAGGAACCGGCCAGGCTGCCGCCCTTCCTCGGATCGACGCTGCACGGCGTCGTCGGCTGGGCGCTGCGACAGCATCCCGAGACGTATGCCTACCTGTTCGAGAATCGTCGTCTGGGCGGGGGAGCGCAGGATATCGTCAACCCTTATATTATCGAGCCTCCGCGCACGCGGTTGGTCTATCGGCCGGGCGAGATATTAAGCTTCGGTCTCATCCTCTTGGGGGACGCGGTGCAGCATGCCGAGTCGGTCGTCCGGCTGCTGGCCGGGGCGAGCCCGTTCCGGCTGGGCGCCGAGCGCAAGGCGTTTGCACTCGCAGATGTGCTGCAAGGGGAGCGGTATCGGAGCGTCTGGAGCGCGGGCCGATGGGACGGCGAGGCCGCGGCTGCCGAGAATTTATCAGCCCATGCGCAGCGGGAGCATGCGCGGTGGTGTTCTGTCCATCTGACGACGCCGCTGCGGATTCGCCGGGGAGGGGCGCTGGTGCAGACGATCGATTTTGGCACGATCATCCGCAGCATCACCCGGCGGATCGAGACGTTGACCGAGCGTTACGGCGGCTCTGTCGATCGCGAAGCCGCTGCGGCGGTGTGCGAGCGGGCGAGCGAGGTGCGGATGATCTCCTCGGCGCTCTATCTGAACGAGATGCATCGCTACTCCACCCGCAAGCGGGAATCGGTCGACTGGAGCGGCATGCTGGGCGCGCTCGTCTTCGAGGGCGAGCTCTCTGTCTTCACCCCCTGGCTCCAAGCGGCGCGTATCCTGCACATCGGTCGCAACTCCACCTTTGGCTGCGGGCAGATCGATGTGGTGTATCGGTAGAGTCGGATATCGTGTACCTGTAGCGTCTACCTGTAGCGTCTGCGCCCGGAGCCAGAGCTTCCACAGGCTCGCTTAGCCATGCGGCGGTGTTTGTGACTCGGCGAAGGCCTGCAGATCGCGCATCACTTCGGTGGCGTCGGTGTATGGTGACCGCAAACGGAGTAGCCGCTCAAGGACGTGCCGCATCTCCGCAGAGAGCGTGAGCTCCTCCTGCCAGCTAGCGTCCGGCTTGTCCTCTGCTGTCGCAGCGGCGCCGGGCTCGTAGGTCGAATACAGCATGAACAGCATGAAGTGGCCGACCGCCTCCAGATCCTCTGCGGGCTCGGCTCTTTTGTCGTGCGGCTGGGACGGGGGTTGATGGTCTTGGCTGCCTCGACTGCCTTGGCTCCATTGGCTCGCCTGTGCGGACTTACCAGAAGCTCGGCGTGCCGGCAATAACCGCCATCGGCGCTTGACAGGCTCCGGCTCGGCATCGAGCGGCTCGCCGATCCGGCGCGCCAGGCCAAAGTCGATGAGATAGAGGTCATCGTCGTGGAATAGCACATTGGGGATGCGCAGGTCGAGATGGACGTACCCATGAGCATGGACATAAGCGACGAGCGTTAATAGCTGGAGCGTGATCCTCGCGCAGTCGCGCTCCGTGAAGCGCTGCTTCTCGTCGAAGATCAACCGCTCCAACGTATCGCCGCGCAGGTACGACATGACCAGGTAGTGATCGCGCCCCTCGCTGACCAGACCCTGGAATACCGGCAGGCGTGGATGCCGTACGGCCTGAAGCGCCTCTGCTTCTCGCTTGAGCAGCTCTTTAGCTAGCGAGCCTTTGCTCCGTCTCGCCTGCTTGATCGCGACCGGGACATCGTCATCGCCGGTGTCCGTCGCCAGATACGTCAGCCCATAGCTGCCCATGCCGAGCAATGTTTGTACAACATAACGCCGACCGATCCGGTTGCCCGGCTCCAGCGGATAATCTCGCCATGCCGCTATGAATGCGCTCCATGTTATTAAGATAGACATCTTATGCTCTCCCCTTGACTCTGGCATCGTTCATCAAGGTGGTGAACGAGTCACGTAGTCTGGACTTCCGTCCGGTTCATGCCTGGTCCCGAGGGGGATCACAGGCGGTACGGACTTATCGTACGCTATCCATGGGTACAATGTAAATCCGGTTGCGGCAGTTACGGAGAGACGATCCGTTTCAGCTTGCTTTAAGGTGGCCGTGGTAAGATCGTGTTGGTATGGGTTGAGGCTAACTACTCCTTCACTGAGGTGATGACGATGTTGGATCGTATAATCAGGAAAGTGAAACACGCTTTAGAGGGTTCTAGGCACCGGGACCATCGACGTTACTCCAGCAGTCAACCGAAAGGCTACAAGCGTTATTCCAGCAGCCATCCCCAAGGATATAAGCGCCATTCCAGCAGTGCGCCGTTCAGAGGCAGGCAATACTCCTCCACCGATCGCAAATACGGCAGTCGCAACGGTCACCGGCATTATAAAAATCGTTTCGGCAGCTCGTCTTAGGACACCTGATGAAGCGGGCGAGCGGCATAGCCCAAGCAAGACAAAAGATGAATGAAAAGGAGCCGTGTGCATGTCAACGCATACAGCGTATCCTGTCCCGGGACTCCCGAGCATCGGGACGTCCCGGGATTATTTCCAGGCGGCTGCTATACTGGATGCGATCTTGTGTCCGGAGTGGGAATATCGCTATTATTCCTTCAACGCCCACTGGGACGCTAACGAGAAGATGGCCTCGATGCGAGACGGCCAAGGCAGTCATTACTTCGCCTTGTTCGGCGACGAGCAGTTAATGATTAAAGGGTATGACAAGGAGCTGGCAACTGCCGATGATGATGCGGACGTCGTCACTGCCGCTCCCGCGGCGTGCGATGCTTTTTTGGCAGAGCCGGCATTTATCGCGGAGGAGACCACCTTCCTGATGTGGCGGCTGTCCGAGGTCGAGCCCTGGCAGGCGGGCAAGCCTTATGCGGAGCATGACTATCGCTTGCTGGAGGTATTGATGGGCGGGGCGTCTGCCTATCACGCATGGGCAATCGGCTATTATGAGATCGAGCTGGACCTGACGCTGGTGGAAAAAGTGTTCGCGATGACGCCGATCAACGAGCATCTCCTGCAACGGTTGAATCCCGAGCTCACGTTGGACGACCTGCTCGAGGATCTGGAGGAGATCGGCTATCCGTACCGGAGGGATGTGTGACGGGACGCGGAATTATATATAGTAGGGGAGCTGGAATAGAATAGCGTTAGGAATTGACTGTAGCGTCGGCTTCCTATACGCTATTCTTAGCGGCTCGATTGTGGAAGCTCGATTCTTGGTGCGAATGTGAAGTGAACATGAAATCCCCGGGGGATTCGCACCAGATAAATGATTGATATGATCGGAATTTGATGTTTTCTTTCGTAATTATGAGGGGAAATATCAAGATTGGGATGTAACTGCGTAATCAATGGCTCAGTAGGATGGTTTTTGGCCATTTTTCGCTGTCGCACCTCACGCAGGTGCGTGGATTGAAATCGGCGACAGTATTCCTCGATCGCCGTGGAGGCTAGTCGCATCTCGTGTAGGTGCGTGGATCCTCACGCGGGAGCGTGGATTGAAACCGTCCACCGATGTCACTAACACCGGCTGCGTTTAGTGCCTCTCGTAGTCGCTCCTCGTGCGGGATCATTGAGTTAGACCCCGCCTCAAGCTGATATCTCATTCGAGTTTGAGACGCTCCTTATGTAAAATCGCATAATCCCTGCTGGCCAGCGCGAACCTCAGGCTCACATGAAATCCCTGGGAGGTTCGCAACCCGCGCCCTGACTGGATTTGTTGAGCAAAAGCCCCTATCATAATAAAAAATATGCTACACTAAAAATAGGTTCGCGATTTCGTGCCTCGTAGCCCATGCTGCGCAAGGCCTCGCGAGTGTCGCAGTCGCTCCTCGTGCAGGAGCGTGGATTGAAACCAAAAGGCAACGGAAATGTGGAGTCAAGCATTCGTCGCTCCTCGTGCAGGAGCGTGGATTGAAACCGAGTGACCGGGTGAATTGGGTCGCTTATCTGGAGTCGCTCCTCGTGCAGGAGCGTGGATTGAAACACAGCTCAGCCGCGGCGTCGAGCAGCGGCAGGACGTCGCTCCTCGTGCAGGAGCGTGGATTGAAACTTTCGTCTCGCCAGCTCCAGTGGCAGCGCTCTGCGTCGCTCCTCGTGCAGGAGCGTGGATTGAAACAGCAGCTCGCCGAGCTGCCAGGTGTTTGTATACAGTCGCTCCTCGTGCAGGAGCGTGGATTGAAACCGATCAATCCTAGTTCCTTTCTCAGCTCATTGTAGTCGCTCCTCGTGCAGGAGCGTGGATTGAAACGACGGGCAGCTCCCTAGAGTTGCCTTGACGATCCGTCGCTCCTCGTGCAGGAGCGTGGATTGAAACATGAGCTCGTATTGTTCCATGTACGCATGGAGGGGTCGCTCCTCGTGCAGGAGCGTGGATTGAAACGATGCCGCCGCCGATCGCGGAACCAATCGCAGCGTCGCTCCTCGTGCAGGAGCGTGGATTGAAACTCCTCGTCTTTGGCGACGGTGACCAGGTCCTCGCGTCGCTCCTCGTGCAGGAGCGTGGATTGAAACATGCCAGAGGAAACGGCAACGAAGCACGAACATGTCGCTCCTCGTGCAGGAGCGTGGATTGAAACTCCACCTCGCTCAGTCCATGCAAAAGTGTCCGTGTCGCTCCTCGTGCAGGAGCGTGGATTGAAACAAGCCTACGCCAGAAGAAGAGGACTTGATGCAGGTCGCTCCTCGTGCAGGAGCGTGGATTGAAACACGGTCAAAGCAGCCAAGACGGATCCACAGGGCGGTCGCTCCTCGTGCAGGAGCGTGGATTGAAACAAGACGCGATTGACGTCATCCGTGAACTATCGCCGTCGCTCCTCGTGCAGGAGCGTGGATTGAAACAAAGCCCGCGAAGAGGCAGAACGCCAGCTAGAGGTCGCTCCTCGTGCAGGAGCGTGGATTGAAACTCGCGGAGCCTTGGATAATATTTAGGATTCATAGTCGCTCCTCGTGCAGGAGCGTAGATTGAAACTGGGTGGGGGATTGAAATATCTCCAGCCGCCTCGTTAGAGGGCAGCGGAAAGTCGCACCTTACATAGGTGCGTGGATTGAAATTGCGTCATTGCGCTGGAGAGGGTCAACTACATCGTCGCACATCAAGTAAGTGCGTGGAGTGTAGCGCCTGGATTGAAATGACTTCTGGTAGTATCGAGGTTAGGCCTTCCCAAGGCCAACAAAGAATCGCTATCGATGGAGCTGATAAAAAGCTTCATATCCCCGCTTCTTTTCGTCCCAAAGCTGTCCCCCCACCCCCTGAACTATTCTACTTCTAAAAAAATTTCAGCCCAAAAGGGAACCATTTTCCTCTTTAATCGTCTAATGCTCGAGGTGAACGGATTGCAGTTCGATTATTTGAACCATATTACCGGCGGATTGGACAAGAATCTCGTCCTGGAGGAGCTAATGCAGGCGTATGGCAAAGAGGTATGGAACTTTGCTTATTTCCTGACGCGCCGGGCGGAGTTGGCCGATGATGTGACACAGGATGTGTTCGTCAAGGTCTATGAACGGCTCTATTCCTTCCGCGGACAGTCCTCCGTGAAGACGTGGCTGTTCGCCATCACGCGCAATACCGCCAAGGATGCCCTGCACTCCTCCTGGCTGCGCAAGGTGATCCTCTTGCCCGTATGGCGACAGCGGGAGGTGCATCCTTCGGCAGAGAAGGAGCATCTGGACCGCCAGGTGACCGAGGAGATCTGGTCCGTCGTCTTGTCGCTCCCGCGCAAGCTGCGCGAGGTGCTGCTGCTGCATACCCATCACGGCCTGTCGCTCAAGGAGATCGCGGCGGTGCTGCAAATATCCGAGGGCACGGTCAAGTCGCGACTGCATCGGGCAAGAGCGGCCGTCAACCGCAAGTTGGGGGAGGGAGAGTCATGACAAGGATCGGGAAGGATTGGGAGAAGCGGCTGTCGGGTCAACCGTTGCAGGACAACGGGTTCACACCGGAGCTGAAGTTGAAGATTAGGGAGAGGGTCCGCATGAAAAAGACAAAAACCAAGCTGGCTGTGCGCGCCGCGCTCGTCTTGCTCTGTGTGCTGATCGCCGGGTCAGGCTGGCTGTACCGAGACAATCTTAATGAAATACTGTTCGGGAAGCCGTCAACGACGATCGCAGCGGTCATCGAGAAGGATCTGTTGGCTGAGGAGGGCGAGCTCACGCTGCGTGTGCAGGCCAGTCAATATAGCAGTTTTATGAACACGTTCGGCAAGGCATTCATCATCCGTCATCCTTCGGTCCGGATCGAGCTGGTGAATGAGCCAAGCCAGCCACAGACGCTCGAGGAATTCCAGCAATGGGCGGAGAAGGAACAGCCGGATATCTACACGCTGCCCTTGCATTACTATGCCGAGTTGGCGTCGGAGGGCAAGCTGCAGCCGCTGGATGCCTGGATCAAGAGCGATGGTCTGGATATGGATGCGTTCCACGAGCCAGTCATCGATCTGCTGCGGGAAGCCGGCGGCGGACAGCTTTATGGGCTTAGTCCCGATTTTGCTACCTTTGGCGTCTATATTAACAAAGCGCTGTTCGAGCAGCACGGCATTCCGCTGCCGACCGACGGCATGACCTGGGAGGAGCTGCTGCATACAGCAGCGCGATTCGATGGGACAGGGGTTACCGGCCTGCGGCTGCACGAGCCTCCGATCAAGCTGGCGCAATATATCGGTCAGACCAATGGGGTCCAGGCGGTCTCCCCGGACGGAGACGCGGTGACGATGGATACGCCTGCCTGGGAGGATATCTGGAGTCAGGTAGCGACAGGCATACAGCAAGGCTGGATCCAGAGCGAGGCTTCGCAGTCGTGGACCGGCGAGCGGTCCATGAAGCAAATGATGGAGGGCGACCCGTTCGCTATGGGAGAGGCGGCGATGCGGCTGGAGGCCAGTTATTATATGAACAGCCTGTCTCATTATACGAACATAGAGGGGCTGGAGCTGGACTGGATGGTCGTCACGGAGCCTGTCAATGCAAACGAGCCTAACCGGGCGACCCATTACTATGGAGGCACGGTGTATGCGGTCAACGCAGCCTCGCCGCATCACAAGGCGGCCTGGGAGCTGGTGAAGTTCATCCACAGTGAGGCAATGGCGGAGAAGCTGGAGCGCACCTCCAATACCTTGCTCGTCAGGAAGGGGGCGCTGTCCTCGGCAACAGCCGCCGAGCTGGCCCCATTCTACAAGCTGGAGCCTGATCCTGTCGCCGTACTGGAAGAGTACAGGATGAGGATGGGAGGGACCAGCCGCGCAGCTGCTCAGAACAATATATTCCACCAAAAAGGCGATGCCTTGCTCCAAGCGGTGATTCGTGAAGAGATGACCGTCCAAGCCGCGCTGCAGCAGCTCCAGACGGAGCTTGAGGCCGTCCCTGCACAGGGAGGGGAGCAGCAATGAACAAGCAAAGCTTCATGAGCTGTCAGGATGGCAAGGCTATCCAATCCGCCCCCGTCCCCCGCGCAAGGCGCTCCAACTGGCTTGTGATGCTGTTGGCTGTCTGCCTGTTGTTGTCGGGATGTATGGGAGCAGCGTCAGAGCCTATACCTGCCACACCGCTCAAAATCGCCTATTCCAGCGAGGAGATGTTTAATTCGCAGCTGAGAGATTATTTCGACGCGGCCTTCCCCGGACTGCCAGTAGAGTTAATCTCGGCGGATGATCTCTACACATCAGGCGGCGATCCGCATCTGCGGATGCGGCAGCTGATCGATCAGGAGAAGCCGGATCTGGTCCTGTTCACCGATTACGGGATGTACCGGCAGTTGTCCGATGACGGCGTGCTGGTCGATCTGGCGACCCGGATGAGGGGGAGCGAGGAAGTGAAGGAGGAGAGCTTCCACCCCGGTGTGCTGGAGCTGCTCAAGGACAATGAGACCGGTGGCATCTTCGGTTTATCTCCCAGCTTCGACGCCTATTCGCTCTACTATAACGCGGACCTGTTCGAAGAGTTCGGTATCCCGTTGCCGCAGGACGGCATGACCTGGCAGGATGTATTGCTGTTGTCGGAGCGGTTCAAGACAGAGGGGACCGACCCAGACAAAGTGCGCGGCTATCATCAGATGTGGCTGAGGACGCCCTACGACCTGATGCTGACGATCGCAGCGACGGAGGGGCTGCAGGAGTATGATCTCGGGCGAGGGCAGATTACGATGTCGACGCCATCCTGGGAGGCGTTGTTCGATACGCTGGTTGATGTCTACAAGAAGGGCGGCTTTGCTGGCAAAGAGCGTGTCGGCGAGGTGAGGGACGGCGTCACCTACTACGGACCGGAGGAGACGACGCAGGCGGATCTGTTCGCACAAGGCAAGGCGGCGATGACGGTCGCTCCCTACGGGATGATGAATGCGCCCAATCGCAAAAACATTGCATTCGACTGGGGGATCGTGGCGCCGCCGGTCAGCTCCAGCGATCGTATGCGCAGCAGCGGTATGTACACCTACCCGATATTCAGCATGGTCGCGGGGAGCGAGCAGCATGACCAGGCCTGGGAGGTGATCCAGTACTTCAACGGCTCGCGGATGGCCAAGATCCACGCTGCGGTAGCCGGGGATCAGTATGGTATGGGTGCTTTGTCCTCGCGCGTCGAGTTCGTGGAGCTGAGCGGCGACCCTGCCGTCGAGGGCATCTTCCGTCAGCTCCCTGCGCAGCAGCCGGTGTACGCTTCCGTCCCGCTTGACGTCTCCTTCTACGAATCATTCCCCGCCCTGGTGAACCGGGAGATCGAGGAGGCGGTACGGGACGCCAAGAGCGTGCAGGAGGCACTGGCCACGATCCAGCAGGAAGGCCAGTTTCTGCTGGATGCAGCGTTGAAGGCCGGGGAGTAGCGGTCACAGTTTGAGGTTCGGGTTGAGATGAATCGTAGACGCCTTTGTTTTGCGCAGGGGCGTCTTTTTGCCATGTCAGAGGAAGCTGTTATGAGATTCAAATTATTCGACAAAGAGTAAAATATAATCCATACGGACTACATCTAAAAATAAAGATAATGGGGAGGACGCATGAAGCTTTTAAAACCTTTTTTCTTAGTTACAGATATTGGATTCATTCTCTATTGGATAGTGACATACTTTCATATTATTCCAGAGTCGATGGCGTTCAAAGATTACAACAATCCGATCATGGTCCACTGGAACTGGTCCTTTTTTCCGCTCGACATCCTGATCTCGATTACGGGTCTAGGCAGCTTGTATTTATATCGAAAAAAACGACCGTCCTGGAAGCCTTTGGCGCTCATCTCTCTTGTCCTCACCTTTTGCTCTGGCCTTTAAGCGATCGCTTTCTGGGCATTTGCCAACGATTTTGATATCTTCTGGTGGGGATTCAACTTATATTTGCTAATCTACCCATTATGTTTCTTAAAAACAGTCATGACTGGTTATGGTAAGGTTGATTAATTGTTGGGGTTCGAGATTTATTAAGAATCTTCATATCCACTTCCATTACTATGTAAACTGGAGTAACATGGAAACCCAAAGGAGGTTGTTAGGTGGGAAGCGAACAGGAGGCGGTTATCCAAGTGATTGGATATTGATTTTTCCTGAGGATTAGGGCTGTTTGTCATTAAGTTTCATGTCAGTGACGGACAAACAATAAGCTCGAGGTGATTGGTCATGAAAAAGAAAATGAGCCTTGATGAAGCTGCTCGCCGGTTTGCAGGTGGTCAGTATGTTAAGCAGTCCATGCCTGGACCCAATCCGGAACGAGACAACTTGGTTAGCGATGCTATAACTAAAATTAAGCAGCCTCAATCTGCTGAAAAGGTTCGCCCATAGGCGAACCTTTTTTATTGTTTAGGAAATTATGCAACATCTTAAATTGTGGATAAATCGGCCGAAGAAAATAAATAGGAGGGGATGGAGATGGAGAGACCGGAAATGTGGAAGAGTCGAGGCGTAGTGAAACGAATTTTAAAGGATCACTTTCAAGGTTTCTGGGATCTCCATGCCAATCAGTTCCCCAAAGAATTGCAGATCGCCATCCCGGAGGCGGTAAAGAAAGCGACCCGTTGTGGAACGAAAGATATGGGATACGCTAGGTACGAATGTAAGGGATGTACCAAAGGAGACCCGGCACCTGTTTTCATCTGTTTCACATGTAAGAGTCGTTTTTGTCACGGCTGCGGGAAGAAGTACACCGATGAATGGGCAGAAAAGCAACAAGAACGGATTTTGAATGTGCCGCACCGACATACGGTTTTCACCGTACCCCAGGAGCTGCGGAAGTACTTTTACCGGGATCGCAGCCGTTTGAACGAGATGAGCAAACGTGTGGCGAAGGTCATTCAATATTATTACCGCCGTAAAAACAAGCGCAAGCAGTACGAGGTAGGTGTCATCACGGTCATCCATACGTTTGGCCGGGACTTGAAGTTTAATCCGCATGTCCATGCCTTGGTGACCGAGGGTGCGCTGGACTGTCATCGCCAGTGGAAAAACGTCAGCTACATCCCGTATGCGTATTTGAGAAAATCGTGGCAGAAGCTGTTACTGGACCTGATGCTGGAATGGTTCCCAGAGGACAAGCAGGTCAAGGTGTTGGTGGATCAGCTGTATCAAAGATATCCCCATGGATTTTACGTGAACGCAGAACAACGGATGAAGGATGCCCGGGGAGCAGCAAAATACATTGGGCGTTATTTGGCGCGTCCGGCGATCGCGGAGTATCGCATCATCAACTATGACTACCATCGGGTGCACTATTGGTATGAGGATCATCAGACCGGAAAACGAATCGATGTGGTGGCGCCGGTGATGAAATTTATTTTCGATCTGGTCCAGCACATCCCGCCCAAACATTTTCGGATGGTGGGCAGGTACGGTTTGTACAGTAGGAGCAAGAATAAAGAGTCGCAGAAGATTATTAATCTTTGGCGATACATGGTGCACAAGCAAATCGAAATGACGTTTCCCCCGAAAGAGACGAGAAAAAAGACCTATCGACAACGGATGCTGGAAACGTATGAGCGAGATCCCATAGCCTGTCCTTGCTGCAAGCATACGATGTTGCTGTTTGTTATTTGGCATGCAGACTATGGCCGAATTTATTATTATGATGAGGAAAGCGAACGAGCAAATCAGAAGCGATGGGGGATTCGAAGGAATGGATGGAAAAAACAAGGCACAGGAGCATGATGACGTATGGTATCCGTTTGAAGAAGAAGAAGACGTATTCATCGACTATGTGTGCGAAGCCTGTGGTTGCTTGGACCCCGTCCCAGACTTTATAGTGGGCGAATGTTCGTATGAGTTAGAGCCCGGAGAGAGTCCGGTATTTTTCTGCCCAGAATGCAATGGAAACTTAGTGAGAAAAGAAAAGCCGGCGACAGAGTAGTCGTCGGCGAATACGTTAAGTCACCGTCAGGTGATTTTGTTCTAGTGCAGCACAACAAAAGGGCACCGCTCTCCAACGGGAGCGAGTGCCCTTCTTTACGCTGTGGCCTAGTTCAATGCCTTCATCATCCGCTTGTACTCCTCATCCTGCTGGAGCTTGGCGACAAAGTCGTCCCAGGTGCTGAGGCTGGCGCCCAGGATGATCTTGGTACGCATCTGCTTTATCTTGTCGTTGGTTGTCACGTAGGCTGCGAGATCGTGGGCGTCGGTGAGGACCGCCTGCGGGAGGATCGGCGCACTCTGCCCGGAGGCGATCGCTTCGCGCTGCTCGCGAACCTGCTCCAACTGCTTGCGGGCTTTCTCGTCCAACTTATCCTCCAGTGCAGTCGATGGGGTCTGCAGGAGTGCTTGTCGCAGCGCAACCTTACCTGGGTTGCTCTCCTCGCCAGGAGTGGCCAACTGCTCCAGCAAGGTCAGCAGTTGCTCCAGCTTGTCATGTGGCGTGAAGAGGGAGAACATGAGCAGTCCCTTATAGCTCTTGCCCTGTGCTGTTACAGCTGGAGCCGTGCTATTAGCCCGGAGCGAGACGAGCGGAGACAGCTGCGCTTCATTGTCTGCGTCCTGCCAGGACAGCTGCAAAGCCGCTGCCTGCTCCAGTGTCAATGCCGAGCCCCCCACAGAGCCGTCACGCAGCTGCTCATAGGCAGCCTCCTTCGACAGTGTAGCCCACTCGGGATGAATCCAGCCGTTCTTATACGCTTGTTGCAACCAAGCCAGCGCTTCGCGTGTCTCTGCGGAGAGCAGCGTGTCGACGATGGCTCCGTCCTTCTCGATGAAGCGGGAACTGTTCTTGTTGTAGATGCGATCGACCCACTCGAAGCCCTCCAGACCCGGTGTCTCCGGCAGCGCGACCAGTCCGTAGGTATCCATCTTGCCATTGCCGTCAGGATCTTGGTCCGTGAATGCTTGCAACACTTGAGCCAACTCATCCATCGTCTGAGGTGAAACAAACCCCAGCCTGTCCAGCCAATCCTGTCGCAACGCCGGGAACGCAGCATCCGCAGGAGATTGAGCGATCGGCAAAGCGCGGATGCCGTCGTGATCCTGCTTCAGCTCGTCCAGCGAAGTCTCGAGGAGCTGCGAGAGATGAGGGTAGCTGATCAGCAGCGGCTCAAGGTCCGGACTGACCTTACGATAGATATCGACGGGCAGTCTTGTCGCTTCGGGCAGGATCGTTAATTCTTGCATGTCCCCGGCAGCGATTCGAAGCATCACCCGATCATAATAATAATCATGTGGCGTCTGTTCGATAACTAGCTCGACTCCTGCTGCCGAGGCGCTGTAATCGACCATCGCTTGAAGCTGGGCGGCGGTTAACGTCTCCGACTCCGGTAGCATCAGCCTGATCTGACTCAGCTTAGGCACTGTAGTGATAGCGATCCGTTTTTCCTGCGGAAGCCACTGGACTTTTGCTTTTGCTGCCTCCGCCGTGAAGCGGAGCGGGATGTACGGGTTACCGTCATGGAGGAAGGAGCTCTGCTTCAGCTCATGGCGCGTGCCATTTACTTCGACGACACCGTCTTCATAATATACCAGGAACAGTCCGCTCTTGATTCCGCCTATAACGGCCTCACTTGCCTCCACCTCATCATTAGGGTAGGCCACCTCCAGACCAAACGCTTCCAGCAGCGTCTCAGCATGGACATAGGTGATCCCGTCGCGGTTGATCGGAGCAGTCGGGAATTCCAGTCGTTCGCCGTCCAGGGTAATAACCGGAGACGGTGTCTCCGCTCTTGAAGGCGCAGTCGCTCCCATACCAAGCGACAGGATGATCAGCAGCAGTAGTCCTTTGCCGAACGCTAGTCTTGCAAGCTTCTTCACGATGTGAACATCTCCTTTTTCAATGAACTCTTTTGCGGTAGCGCTTACGTATGTATCCTCTCAATCATACCTCTTATCCTCAGAAGTGTATATCAAAGGAATCTAAAATTTGTCCGTTTGGGAAATATCCTCTAAAGTTTTGAAAGGAAAGGCTATCGTTTTTGGAGTGTGGGATTGTAATAATTTAGTATAATAAGGAATGAAAGTATTGTTTTCATAGTGGTGATTGAACATGAGGAGAGGTACAGGATTACAATATGCAGCGTTGGCATTCACATTTGTCCTCCTGGGTTTATGTATAGGCTGCTCCCAACCAAGCTCAGGTCTGTCTGTCCCAGGTCCTGAGACGCTGGAAGAGCTATTGACAAGTACCAAGACCATTGTAGCTGTTAACTTGACCGGGATAGAAGAAGTGGAGCCAGCAAAACACGCAGGCTATCAGAAGCTAAAACTAATGGATGTAGAAGTGACAGATGTTATCCGAGATGACGATGGGTTGGAAGGTAGTATCATTACGATCGAAACTTTGGAAAGCTTGCGCGCTTGGCGAGATCCTGAGCAACGTCGTTACTTGTTATTCCTGAATCGAGTGAAAGATAAGACTGGTAAGCGCGTGCTGTATCGAGTAACCGGGACAATAAGCGGTATTATGATGATCGATCCACAAGGCCATTTGTTCTGGACGAAGGGTGAGCCTTTGATTCCGGGCAGCAAAAAGTTCTACATGGACGAAGCGTTCACTGGCTTAACTATTGAAGAGGCAAAAGAGACGATTAATACAATCCTCGATGGGAAATGAGGGAAAGTACTTCTTATGATGAGCATGACGCGAGTTCGACTAACGGCTGCAGCTTTCTTCATTCTTCTAAGCCTTTGTATGGGATGTTCGGATAAGGATTCGAAAGCGCCCAGCACCAGCTTGTCCGTACCCGGGCCAGAAACGTTGGAAGAGATGATAGTTGCATCCGGAGCGATCGTGGTTGTGAATCTTACCGGAGTAGAGGAAGTTGAAAAGGAGGGTAAACAAAAGGCAAAACTAATGGATGTTGAGGTCACAGATGTCATCCGTGGGGAGCCTAACTTGGAGCGCAGCATTATTACAATTGATACGTTACAACGCTTGCGTGCGTGGAATGACCCGGAACAACGGCGTTTTCTTTTATTTTTAAAGCCTTCTAGCCAAAAAAGTGATGGGCAGGCCGTTTACGTAATTACAGGAGGAGTCAAGGGCATTTTGATAGTTGATGATCAGGGCTTGTTGTTCTATACAACTGTGGAACCCCTATACCCAAACAGCAAAAAGTTCTACATGGATGAGGCATTTACCGGCCTAACCATCGAAGAGGCAAGAGAGAAGATTAACGGAATCCTTTATGGGAAGTGAGAAATGGCTTTAATCATGAAGAATAGGACGCGAGTACAGTTTGCGTTTGCGGTCGTATTCGCTCTCCTTAGCCTCTGTCTAGGCTGTGTCTCCCCCGAGAAAGCATCAAGTTCAGGCTTATCCGGTGGAGGCCCAGAAACACTCGAAGAGATGTTGGTAGAGTCGGAGACGATTATGGCTGTGAACTTGACCGGAGTTGAAGAAGATGCTAATCAAGGCTATATCAAGCTGAAACTAAAAGAGGCCGAGGTAACCGATGTCATCCGGGGGGATAAGGAGATGATTGGTCAAACCATCATTATTGACACGGTCGCTTCCTTAAGTACCTGGCAAGATCCAGAACAGCATCGCTACTTACTATTTATGAATGAGTCTATAGAAGATCGAGAAGTAAATCCCGTCTACCAAGTAACTGGTTTGACGACAGGTATTCTAATGATTGATTCTAATGACTTATTGTTCTGGAGGAAGAGAGATCCGTTGTATCCCAATAGCAAAAAGTTCTACATGGATGAGGCCTTTACCGGCCTAACAATCGAAGAGGCAAGAGAGAAGATTCACGGAATCCTCGATGGGAAATAGGGAGGCAATCAATAAATGAAAAACAGGACACGAGTACGTTTAGCGGCAGTGATCGTACTTGGTCTCCTGAGCTTGTGTCTAGGATGTTCGCAAATCAGCACATCATCAAGCACAGGCCTTTCTATGTCCGGTCCAGATACACTGATGGGGTTACTGGTAGAATCTGAGGCAATCGTAGCTGTGAATCTCACTGGGGTGGAGGAAATCGAAAAGGAAGGTCATAAGAAAGTTAAACGCATGGATGTCCAAGTGACTAATGTCATCCGTGGAGATAAGAATCTAATTGATCGTATTATTACGATAAGGACCCTACATCCTTTGCTTGCGTGGCGAGATCCAGAACAGCGACGTTATCTGTTATTCCTAGAACATTTAGAAGGGGAAAGTAACGAGCGGGCTCATTATCAAATTGTTGGTTTGACGAGCGGTATTATGATGATCGATCCACAAGGCCACTTGTTCTGGACGAAGGGAGAACCTTTGATTCCGGGCAGCAAAAAGTTCTACATGGACGAAGCGTTTACCGGCCTAACAATCGAAGAGGCAAGAGAGAAGATTCACGGAATTTCAAGTTCAGGCTTATCCGGCGGCGGCCCAGAAACACTAGATGAGCTGTTGGCGGAGTCGGAGACAATTATGGCTGTGAACTTGACCGGAGTCGAAGAAGATGCTAATCAAGGCTATATCAAGCTGAAACTAAAAGAGGCCGAGGTAACCGATGTCATCCGAGGGGATACAGGAATGCTAGGTCAAAAAATCGTTATTAACACAGTTGCATCGCTAAGTGCATGGCAAAATCCAGAACAACGTCGCTATTTATTTTTCATGAATCGTCCTGAGCAGAATGGTGGAGTTCTCCCCGAGTACAAAATTACTGGAGAAGTAATGGGGATTCTTATGGTCGATGCTCAGGGTTTGCTGTTTTATACAACGGTGGAACCCCTATATCCCAACAGCAAAAAGTTCTACATGGACGAGGCATTCACTGGCCTTACGCTCGAAGAGGCAAGAGACAAGATTAATGAAATTCTTGACAGGAAGTGAGAAGTGACCTTGTTCATGAAGAATAGGACACGAGCACGATTTGCGGCTTCAGTCGTATTTGCTCTCCTTATCCTCTCTCTAGGCTGCTCCAGAACCGATATAAAGCAAAATACAGGGCTCTCCCGTCCAGGCCCGGATACGTTAGAGGAATTGTTGATGGGAGCTCAAACAATTGTAGCCGTAAATCTGACGGGTAGGGAGGAGGTTGAAAAAGAAGGCTACCAGAAACTAAAACTAATGGATGTAGAAGTGACGTACGTCATTCGAGGTGACGATGGCTTGGAAGGTAACATTATTACGATCGAAACCTTGGAACGTTTACGCGCATGGAGCGATCCCGAGCAACGACGCTTTCTTCTATTCATGAATCGATTGGAAGAAGAGAGTGGGCAATACCCAGTGTATCGAGTGAACGGTATCTCAAGTGGAATAATGATGATCAATTCACAAGGCCATTTGTTCTGGACGAAGGGTGAGCCTTTGATTCCGGGCAGCAAAAAGTTCTACATGGACGAAGCATTCACTGGCCTAACGCTCGAAGAGGCAAAAGAGAAAATCAATGGAATCCTTCGTCTGAAATGAGTTCAACCAAGTACAAGTCCTCCCATCCCTCGAGATTAGGCAGTCTACGGCGCAGCTGTACTGCCTCCCTCTTATTACATCATACCCCACTGAAAACCTTCCATAATCCCGTCACAAAATACATAAAATATAATTTTTAAGAATAAGGAGGAAATTGGATAATCCTGTCGAAATCATCTTTGTAGTCGTAATTAACCATGCCCTAAGGCCTAATTTCGACAACCATCTAAGACTTCAGGAGGTGAATAATGCCTTATATTGCCCATATTCGGGAAAGCGATCATACGATCCAGACGGCGAACGAGCATCTGCTGGAAGCGATGGCTCTGGCCGAGCGTTATGGCAGCAAGCTGCAGATCCCACATGTTACGGGTTTGGCCGGGTTGTTGCATGATCTGGGCAAGCTGACGCCGCAGTTTCACGATTACCTTTGGAATGCCGTCTTCCACCCGGAGAAGGCGCAGAAGCGCGGCGAGGTCGATCACTCGACTGCCGGAGGCAAGCTGTTATTTGATCGTCTGCACCAGGGCAAGCCCGCGCCATCATGGCTGCTGGCCGAGGTGGTCGGCAATGCGATCATCTCGCATCATTCGTATATGCATGATTACTTGAATGAGCATCTGGAGTCGGATTATCTGCGACGAGTGCGCGACAAGTCGGCGGATAAGCTTGATTACGATACGGCGGTCGAGGCTTTTTTCGAAGAGGTGATGAGTGAAGCGGCATTCACTGCCTATATCGAGCAAGCCATCGTGGAATTAACGCAGTACATGAGGAAGCCATCCGTGCTGACACCGGAGCAAAAGCAGCACTTCCTCGACAAGTATATATTCAGCGCGCTCATCGATGCGGATCGGACCAATACGAGACAGTTCGAGCAGGGTGAAGCGCCGACGGCCGGGATGGAGCAAGAGGCGAATCATCGGCGCGCCTTGTATGCAGGCTACTACGAGCGCTTGATGGGGCGTCTCGCCAGCTTTGCGGAGGAAGCACAAGCTCAGAAGCAGTCTACGCAGGCACAAAAGTCGATTGACCGCCTTCGCCAAGAGATGTCTGAACAATGCGACAGCTTCGCCTCGCGGCCATCCGGCATCTACACGCTGTCCATCCCGACCGGCGGCGGCAAGACGCTGGCGAGCTTTCGCTATGCGCTCAGACATGCGATCGAGCACGGCAAGCAGCGGATCATCTATGTGGTGCCATTCACCACGATCATCGAGCAGAACGCAGAGGAGATCCGACGGATCATCAAGGACAATGGTCAACTGCTGGAGCATCACTCCAATGTCGTGCTCGACGAGCGGGATGAAGATGAGCAGACGGATGGACAGATGACGACTGCCGAGAAGCTGAAGCTGTCGCGGGACAACTGGGATGTGCCGATCATTTTTACGACGATGGTGCAATTCCTCAACGCGATCTATGCGCGCGGGACGCGCAATATCCGGCGGTTCCACAACTTGAGCGAGGCAGTCATCATCTTCGATGAGGTGCAGAAGGTGCCCACCTCCTGCATCTCGCTGTTCAACACGGCGCTCAACTTCCTCAAGGACTATGGGGGCTCCAGTCTCGTGCTCTGTACGGCGACCCAGCCGGCGCTCGACTTCGTTCGCTATCGGTTGGCGATTAACCCGGAGGGAGAGATCGTCGGTAATCTAAGGGATGTGGATCGGGCGTTCAAGCGAGTCGAGATGGTCGACCGCGCGACGATGGAGATGTTCGATACGGAGCGGCTGGCAGACTTCGTCCGGGAGCAGCTGGCAGAGGCGCCGAGCGTGCTAGTCATCCTGAATACGAAGTCGGTTGTCAAGAAGCTGTACGAGCGACTGACCGGTTGCGGGGCCACTGTGTACCATCTGAGCACCTCGATGTGCGCGCAGCATCGCAAGGACAAGCTGGATGAGATCAGGGACTTGCTTGAACGCGAAGAGCCGGTCGTCTGTGTCAGCACACAGCTGATCGAGGCGGGGGTCGACGTCAGCTTCCATCGGGTCATCCGCTCGCTGAGCGGACTCGACTCGATCGCCCAGGCCGCCGGACGTTGCAATCGTCATGGGGAGAAGGGCATCCAGCCCGTCTATGTCATCGATCATACAGAGGAGCGTCTGACGCGACTTCGAGAGATCCAGATCGGCAAGGAGAAGACGCGTCAGATCCTGATCGACCAGCAGCGCGATCCGAGCTCCCATGGCGGACATATGCTGTCGCGGGAAGCGCTGGGGTTGTATTTTCAGCGGTTCTACAAGGAGCTGGAGTATGAAGTGGATTATCCGATTCCCGGGATGACGCAGACTATGATGACGTTGCTAACGGAGTCTGGCAGCAATCGTGACTCGTTCTACGGGAACTATTCGGTACGCTTTCGCAATAAGCCGCTGAACCTGATCATGACCAACAGCCCTCGCACGGCGGCCGATCATTTCGAGGTGATCGACAGCCCGACTATACCCGCCATTGCGCCATACGGCGAGGGCAAGCGACTGATCGCCGAGCTGAACAGCGACAGAAGCATCGCCGAGCTGAGCATAGCGCTTCGCAAGGCGCAGCAGTATAGTGTCCATCTATTCCGCCATGAGAGGGATGCGCTTGCCAAGAGCCAGGGCATCGAGACGGTCCTTGACGGCAAGGTTTATGTGCTGAAGGAAGGCGCTTATAGCGAGGAGTACGGACTGAACACCGCTAGTGATAGCGGGTTTGATTTTGCTGAAATTTTAGCAAGGAGGTGATCCACCATTGAGAAATGCAATCGAATTCGAGCTAACCGCTCCCTACGCTCTGTTCACGGACCCGCTGACGAAGATCGGCGGCGAGAAGCTGTCCTACCATGTGCCGACGTATCAGGCGCTTAAGGGCATTGTGGAGAGCATCTACTGGAAGCCGAGCATCATCATCTATATCGACGCCGTGCGCGTGATGCATCCGATTCGCATGGAGTCCAAGGGCGTGCGTCCGCTTGAATACAGCGGCGGCAACACACTGGCCAACTATACGTATTTGCGCGATGTGCGCTACCGGGTGAGAGCTTATTTCGAGTTTAACCCGCATCGGCCCGACCTGGTCCGTGATCATAACGAGAACAAGCATCACAATATATTGAAGCGTTCGCTGAAGGCCGGGGGCCGAAGAGATATTTTCCTTGGTACACGCGAATGTCAGGGATACGTCGAGCCTTGTGCTTTTGACGATGGGAAGGGCTATTACGACGACTATGAAGAGATGCCGCTCGGGACGATGGTGCACGGGATCAACTATCCTGACGAGACGGGCCGGGAGCAGCTGGAGGTGCGGCTGTGGCGCCCGCTGATGGAGCGGGGCGTGATCAAGTTCATCCGACCGGAGGCCTGTCAGTTGGTGCGAACGGTCAAGGAGATGCAGGCCAAGGTATTCGACGCTGACGCGCTCGAGTCGGTCGAGGCGCTCTATGACCAACTGGGAGAGGAGGGGATCGATCGGTGAGCTGGTTGTTGAACCTGTATGAGACGTACGAAGCCAATCAAGATCGGGTAGGCATCATAGAGAAGAAGCGCAAGGACCAGGAATTCACGCTGCTGCCGATCGCTCACACGACACAGAATGCGCACATCGAGGTGCGCGTGACGGAGGAAGGGGACTTCCACTCGGCGATCGTGTTGGAGAAGGGCAGGCTGGAGACGCTCATCCCTGCGACCGAGGACTCGGCGAGCCGGGCCGGCAGCGTTAACTCGCCATATCCGCTGCATGACAAGCTGAGCTATGTGGCTGGCGACTATGCGATATACGGCCGCAATCCGAAGAAGCTGGAGCACCATGCCAAATATCTGGACGCGTTGGCGGCTTGGGCGAACTCCCCGCATAGTCATCCCAAGGTACAGAGCATCTATCGTTACCTGAGCCGAGGGACGCTCATCCGGGATCTGACCGCAGCGCCTCGTCCCGTCCTCCACCTGGATACCGACGGCAAGCTGATAGAGAAATGGGAAAAGACGCATGAGGAGAGCAAGGGCCCCAGGCCGGAGTTGTTCGGTATCGTGACGGGGCCGCAGGAGGATGCGTTCATCCGCTTCAATGTCTATTCCTCTGGCGTCTACACTGACGTGTGGAGGGACAAGGAGGTGTACGATTCGTTCATCCGCTATTATGGAACGATCCTGGGCGAGGAGGACCTCTGCTACGTAAGCGGCGAGCGAGTGCCGACGACAGAGCGGCATGCGCGGCGCATCCGTCATGCGGGGGACAATGCCAAGCTCATTTCCTCCAATGACAGTATCGGATTCACCTATCGAGGCCGGTTCCTGACCGGGGGCGAGGCGGCGAGCATCGGCTATGACGTGTCCCAGAAGGCGCATAATGCGCTGAAATGGCTGATCAACAGACAGGGCAAGGTGATCGATCAGCGCGTCTTCCTCGTCTGGGGCAATCAGGTGGCAGAGCAAGAGGATCTGACGGAGGATATCTTCGGACTGGACCCTGACCAAGCCAATAGACCTGAGCGGATCTCCTGGACGTATCCCGAGTTCGCGAGGTCGTTCCGGCTGGCGCTGGGCGGATACAAGCATCGGCTCGGGGAGTCGCAGGCGCAGGATGACAAGGTCAACATCCTCGTCCTCGATTCGGCAACGACCGGAAGGATGGCTGTCCTCTATTATCGGAGTTTATTCAAGGATACGTATGTGGAGCGTCTGGCCGAATGGCATGCGAGCTGCGTCTGGCTGCATCGTTACCGCAAGGATGAGGCAGGCGAATGGGTCGAGTTCTACGGCGCGCCTGCGACGCGGGACATCGCTTTTGCCGCCTATGGTCCGCGAGCCGATGACAAGCTCGTGAAGGGACTGGTCGAGCGGATGCTGCCGAGCATCATCGACGGTCGCAGAGTCCCCTTGGATATCGTCAAGAATGCGATGGCTCGCGCCTCCAATCCAGTCGGCATGGAGAGCTGGGAGTGGGAGAAGACGCTGAGCATCGCTTGCGCACTGATCAATCAGAAGGAGAGGAAGCCTGTGGCACTGGATACCGAGACGAATGATCGCGACTACCTGTTCGGCCGTCTGCTGGCAGTAGCGGATGTGTTGGAGACGCGAGGGATGACGGGCGAGAAGCGGTCCAGCAACGCGATTCGATACATGAATGAATTTTCCAGGCACCCGGCGAGAACCTGGCTGACGATCCAGCGAGCGCTGCAGCCGTATCAAGCCAGACTCGGGCCTGAGGGGATCTACTGGAACAAAATCATCGACGAGATCGGCTCGCGCATCCCGATCGACAAGTTCAACAATCACCCGCTCACGGGCGTTTACCTGCTGGGCTTCTACAGTCAGCGCCACGAGCTGTATCAGAAGAAGGCCGAGGAATCCAATGGCGCCGAAGACACGGAAGCATCCCAATCCTAAGGAGCGATAACGATGACGATATTGGATCACAAAATAGACTTTGCTGTAGTGCTGTCTGTAACAAAAGCGAACCCGAACGGTGATCCGCTGAATGGGAATCGCCCGCGTCAGAACTATGACGGTTATGGCGAGATCTCGGATGTGGCGCTGAAGCGCAAGATTCGCAATCGTCTGCAGGACATGGGCGAGGCGATCTTCGTCCAGTCCAACGACCGCAAGGTCGACAGCTACAACAGCCTGCGTGAGCGGGCCGACGCCAACCCGGAGCTGGACAAGATTATGAAGAGCAAAAACGGGTCGGGCGATGAGTTCGCCAGACTGGCTTGTCAGGCGTGGATTGATGTACGCAGCTTTGGTCAGGTATTCGCCTTCAAGGGGGACAAGACGGGGAATGGCGTTTCGGTCGGCGTCAGGGGGCCAGTCTCGCTCCATGCGGCGACCAGTCTCGATCCGATCGATATTACGAGCACGCAGATCACGAAGAGCGTCAACTCGGAGCCTGGCGCCTCCCGGGGCTCGGATACGATGGGGATGAAGCATCGCGTCGACTCGGGCGTGTATGTGTTCTATGGCAGCATCAACACACAGCTCGCAGAGAAGACCGGCTTCACGACGGACGATGCGGAGAAAATCAAGCAGGCGCTCGTCAGCCTGTTCGCCAACGATGTGTCGTCGGCTCGGCCGGAGGGCAGCATGGAGGTGCATCAGGTGTACTGGTGGGAGCACAAGTCCAAGCTGGGCCAATATTCGTCCGCGAAGGTGCATCGCTCGCTCATCGTCGAGCGCAAGGGAGCGGAGCCGAAGCGATTTGAGGATTATGACTTCTCGTTAGCGCCACTGGATGGTCTGGAAGCTCAGATCTTAGATGGCCTGTGAGGAAGAAAATAGCTTCACGTAAATGAATCGTGATATAGTATGTTAAACGGTGTCCGTTAGGACCAAGTATCATGCCAGTTGAGAAGTGGAGAGAATCATATGGTTGAAGGTGTCGTGCAGCTACGTCCAATAACGAAAGATAATGAATCTGAGTGCATCAAATTAAAGCCCTCAAAAACTCAGGAAGACCTGGTAGCTACCAATGCAGATTCACTAATTCACGCTACAAAGGAGCCAACGTCCAAACCATTTGGTATCTATGTGAACGAAACAATGGTTGGATTTCTGCTCTTTGACAATGAGATTTATAAGGATGGATACTACTGGATACTTCGATTCATGGTTGATGAGAAATTTCAATATAAAGGTTATGGATCATTGGCGATTAAAGAGGTTATAAAGATGCTTTCTACTAAGCCAGATTGCAAACAAATTCGAGTGAATCATGTCCCGCATAACATTGCAGCAAATCGTCTTTACAAAAGTCTCGGCTTTCAAGAGACCGGTGAAATGGAAGACGGAGAAATTGTACTAAGTTATTATGTGAAGCAATAGCTGCATCAAAACAAGGAGGCCGGCCCCCATGAACGAAAACCAAGAAGCTCCGTTGATTCTGTCGGAGGAGTTGGCGGACTCGGTGACTTCGGTCATCCGCAGCGGCGATGTGGAGAGGTTGAGAGGATTGCTGAACGAACATCCGGGGCTGTCCCGTGCCCGTGTTGCCCTTAGGGATGAGGCGGGCCATAGTAACGGAAGCGGAAGCGCGTACTCGTTGCTGCATCTATTGACCGACTGGCCGGGGCGCTGCCCGAACGGTGCGGAGACTGTCGCTGTGCTGGTCGAGGCAGGGGCTGATGTGAATGCAAAATTCGTCGGACCGCATAGCGAGACGCCTCTGCATTGGGCTGCGAGCTGCGACGATATCGAGGTGCTCGATGCGCTGATCCGCTATGGCGCCGATCTGGAAGCGCCCGGCGCGGTTATCGCTGACGGGACGCCGCTCGACGATGCCGTCGCCTTCTCGCAATGGCAGGCCGCGCAGCGGTTGATCGCGCATGGCGCACAATATGCGCTCTGGCACGCCGCGGCACTGGGGATGCTGGACGCGATGAAGGCCCATTTCGCAGGCGACGTACTGTCTCGTCAATACCCCTGGGGAGCAAGTCGCACTGAGACCCCTGATGAAGTGACGGTCGCCTTCTGGTGCGCCTGCCATGGCGGACAACGCGAGGCTGCGGAGCTGCTGCTCCGTCACGGCGCCGAGTTGAATTGGGTGTCGGTCTGGGACGGCCTCACGCCACTCGATGTGGCCCTGCGCAGCTCAGCGGATGCGCTGGCCTCATGGCTCCGCGGCCAGGGCGCGCAGACCGCCCAGGAATTGCGCCAAGCGTAATCGCGCAATTAGCCTTAGCTAATACGGCTTTTCTAAGCTGCACCCATATATAAAAAAAGCTTCCGCCCGTCATGGATCATCCGGGGCAGAAGCTTTTTTTGATTTCGCTACCGAGGGCGAGCGTTAGAACAGGTCGTCCCCGACCGCCAAAAGGGACTGCACTGCTCCAGTAGCAGCGCAGTCCCCCGCTATCTTGCTTAAGGCGTCGTCCACTCCTCCACGCCGGTCGCGTAGAGACGGAAGCCGTGGGTATGGGAGGCTTCGCGGATGTCGGCGAAGGCCCAGTGCGACTCGGCGACATCCGACCAGGATGCGCCTTCGGTCGCGAGCACGGTCGCAGCCTGACGGTTCAAGTAGCGATTGACGATCGTCACGGTCTCGGCGCGCGTGACAGCGGCATCAGGACGGAAGCGGCCGTCTTCATAGCCGCCGATCCATCCGGCGTCAGCCGCTGCCGATACCGCGTCGGCTGCCCAGTGGTCGTCTACATCGGAGAAGCCGCTAGGAGCATCGGCCTTCAGCCCGGCCAGATTGGCCAGCGCTTGGACTAGCTCGGCACGCGTAACCTTGCGCTCAGGCGCAAAGCTGCCGTCGCCATAGCCGCGCAGCCAGCCCTGCTCGCTCGCGAGGGCGATAGCATCGGCCGCCCAGTGCGTCGCGGACACGTCGCGGTAGCCTGCGAATGCCTGACCGGCTCCGAGCTCCCGTTGGATCCGGCTCAGGATCGTGGCCAACTGGCCTCGTGTCAGACCGTCATCGGGGCGGAAGGCGCCTTCTGGGAAGCCTCTCAGATAAGCGTCATGGACGCCGGAGTCGAGCAATGCCGGGTCGATCTCAAAGCTGTACGGCACGATCGTCGTGCCGACATGGATGAAGCCGTCCTTGATATAGCTGTCCAGTCCGATCGTCTCTTCACGCTTGTCCAGCCTGCTGTCGAAGATCGTGTAGCCATCGGCTTCAGCGAGGATATAGTAGTCGCCGAACGCCGGGACCATCCATGCATATTCGCCGGTCGCCGAGCTGATCTGCGGATTGGCATTGTCATTCGGCGTGAAGCCTGGCAGTCCAGGCAGCTTGACCTCTGTGCCCGGCGTCCGGCCTTTGGAGCGGTTCAGCTCCGTATCCGACCAGTACAGCGCGACGCGTACACCGGGGACGGCTGCGCCTGTCAGAGAGTCGGTGATGATGCCGAACGGATCGATCAGCTCCTCGGTCAAGCTGGCCTGTCCTTTGTTATCGACGACGAGCCGGAGCAATTGTCCTGCCAGCAGCTCTCCTCCTGTGTTGCGCGGAGCGACGACCAGTTGATAGCTGCCCTCAGGCAGACGGCTCAGCGAGAGCTTGCCGTTGTTGTCGACGGTATAGGTGCCCGGTACGGCGACGCCCTTGGCGGTATAGACCTTGGCATCGAGCGGCAGCGACAGCTTCGTGACCGAAGCCAGCGCCTCCTGGCTTGCCGCTGGCAGCGTCACTGTCGTAGGGACGTAAGGTATCACAGGCACGGAGACCTGGGGCGGAGCCGGATTATTCATCGTATAGTAGTTGTCATCCAACTCATCGGCGCTTTCGGGGCTGCGTACGGTAGAGCCATGGTAAGCGATGAATTCGATCATCTGCTCGCCATGAGCCACAGCAGGCATCCCTGTAATGAGAATCCATTCTTTGTAGCCATCCCAGATAAAGCTGGTTGCGTTGCGAAGCGTCAGCTCGAACGAGTAGTTGCCCAGCTTCGCCACGACACGGTCAGTGAGGAGGTCGGTATCGGCGCGCAGCCGAATCTGATCGCCAGGGACGAAGATATCGTCGTCATCCGTCAGATCTCGGTACCATCCCTCGATCCAATCTTCTGCATCGTCTTCATCCAACACCAGCACTTGGAAGCTGATGTCTCTCTCCAGTCGACCGTCGCTTACAGTAATCGTGATCTTCGCCAGGCCGCTCTGTCCGGCAGCAGGCGTGACGCGCACCGTCCGGTTCGCTCCCTGACCGCCCAGTACGATGCCTTGCAGAGGGACGAGCGTCTCATTAGACGAATGAACGGACAGGATCATCTGTCCAGCCGGGACGATGCCGCCGCTGAGGGTGAAGGGCAGCGCAGCTGTCGATTCGTCGACGAACAGCACCTGATCTATAATGCCAGTCGCGCTAGGTGCGATCGGCAACACGGTGACATAGAGCCGATTGTCACTGGTCAGCGGGCCTCCAGCGCCGGTATTGCCCTCGTCGTCGGCGCGGACATCCATGTAGGTCAAGCCGTAGAAGTTAAGCGGCGGTGTATATTTCAACTGACCCAGCGCTTGATTGATGGCGGTCTTGCTGCCTCGCAACGTAAGCGCAGCGCTGCCGTTGGACCCGGCGATGATCGAGATGCCGGATGCAGCTGCGACCTGGATACTGCCCTGCGGCACTTCCAGCTCGACCGTAATCTGTCCGCCTGACGTGTCCTCCGCATCGGGGTCCAGGATGTAAGCCCCGTAGAGGAGCTCGGCCGTATCGGTGTTTTCCATGATGGAGACAGCGAGAGGGGCGCTGGAATCGTCGACCCACGCGCTCTCGATAATGTTGCCGCTGATCTCCTTGCCGGTCAGATCATTGAGATAGTCGCCTTTGCCTTCGAGCATCGGCATATAGCCGACCAGGCCAGCTTCATGACCGGTCAACATCCGGTTTTTGTTCTCGTCCAGCTGCTGAGGCGTCCGGGCGGTGTCCCAGAAGCGGACGTCCCGAATTTTGCCCTTGAAGTAGGCATCCTGTCCCCAGTGGCTTCGACCGATATAGTTGATCGCGCGAGGGGTGTCGACGATCGTACCGACCGATCCGCTTTTTTTGAGCACGCCGTCCCAGTAGATGTAGCCGATGCCGTTCTCATCGATGATTACCTCGACATGTACCCATTGTGAAGCAGGGAACGGTTCGTCCACGATGATCTCGCCGTTGCTATTGTTCATAGCATAATTGTGAAGGAACATATGGCCGGAGTTGCTATAGAAGCCGACCATAATGTTCTGCCCGGGGGCTCCGTTGCCAAAGTCGAACAGACGCGACCAGGTGGCGTTCGGATTTTCGTTGTAGACCCAGGCCTCGAACGTCATCTCGCCCTTGAGATGAAGATTGTTCACGGTCACATAGGTGCTGGAACCATCGAATTGCAACAGCTTGGGCGTCATTGGGAAGATCGGACGCGGCGCGTCATTGACCGGCTCCACGGTGATGGAGGCGGTCTGAGCGTCGGCGCTATAGGCCGTGTCGCCGCCATTGACGGTTACGTCGTGCTTGGTGCGGCTGAGGTCGTTGGGGCCCTCGTCATTGCGCAGATCCCAGGCTCTGTAGGTGATGGTCGCTGTGCCATGCCAGTCGGTCGCCGGTACGAAGCGCAGCTTCACGTCCGACTTGAGCATGCTGGCAGTCTGGGGCGACAGGGGATCCATACTCCACCAGGTGCCGTCGTAGTAGGCCTCCCAGGCGCCATTGCCGGTCACGGCGTAGACGCCTATCCCGTATTGGCCGGTGTAGCTTGTGATGGAGCTGTCGACGAGAGCGCTGACGAGCACGCCGTCCCCGCCGGTCGAGTCTTCATTGATCGCGGGGAAGACCGGCGCATGCGCGGGATCAATTAGCGGCGCGGGCAGTGGCTCGGCATAGACGGCAACAGGCAGGACCCATTGTAGCACGAGCAAGAAGCTTAGGAGCATGCTGACAGCGACAGTTTTTGGCTTGCTTAACATAGTAGACCTCCGTATGTAGAATAATGTCGAATAATGGTAGTATACTTTTTTACTCTGGACATTCTCTGAACGGGGGGCGTAAAATTTGATTTAGAGACTGAAAAGTACGGGTGAGGTGTCATGGAGAATAAAGAGGAACGTATTGAGGATTTTAATGAGGATGCCTTCTACATCGTGGAGTTAATTCAGACTTGTATTGAACAGTTTGGGTTTAATGATGAAATCAGGGAATGTATCAATGAATTTATGGAAGAGGAGTACGCTTCCGTTCCATATTCAGACGATGTAAAGACCAAAATCGCAAGTGTGTATATGGCTTTTCTCGGTAAAACCAATGTTTCCAATAAGAACGATCCTAAGAATACTAAATTGCATGAGGGACTCTTATACGAGTTGGATTCCATTCGCAACTTGCTTAGCGAAGGTCGTTAAAAATAGTGCGTGGGTTTGTATCCTGCTTTAGGAAAGGCGGCACAGGCCGGCGAAACGGAAGCGAAAGGGAGAGAGAGACGATGCGTATAGAAATGGAGACGGAGCGGCTGACGCTCCGCGAGTTCACAATCGGGGATGTGCCAGCGGTGCAGCGGTATGCCGCAGATCCGCTGGTCACCCGTTACATGATCTGGGGGCCGAACAAATTGGAGGAGACGGAGCAGTTCGTCGCGCAGGATGACTCCGATCAGTACTCGATTCTGGAGGACGAATATCGTGCGGACAAGCGTGGTGTAGAGAGGTAGCTAGCCTCTCACACTTCGCTTGTCGCTTTTGTCCACCGACCAACATGTCCGCATCCTCCATTGTTGAGGCGAAGTTGATCCTCTATAATGATAATGAGAATCGATATCATCTATGTGGAGGGTTTCCTACTATGAGAACGACCGTGTCCTTGCGTTTCCTGATGACTTTACTGCTAGCCAGCATGCTGTGCTTGTCCGCCTGCGGGACAGAGCAACCCCTGAGCGGTAATACGGAGGCCAGCCCGCCTGCTGCGGAGACAGGCGACTCGCAAGCTGCGGAGCCGCAGACGAATAAAGGCGAAACGGCAGAAAACAACGCACAGACGCGTCTCTATACCGATGTACTCGATCGCGAGGTCGAAATACCGGCCCAGCCCGAGCGGATCGCCGCCTTGTGGACAGTCGGCGAGCTGATCGCGCTCGACCTCAAGCCTGTAGGCTCGACCGAGCATCTGCTGCGTTTCTATTCGGACGAAGACCGCGCCGGCATCGACCTCGTCGGGGAGAGCAACAAGCCGGACATGGAGCGGCTGCTGGCGCTGGAGCCGGAACTGATCGTCGTCAGCGCACGTGCGACGGAGGATGAGCTGGAGCAGTACAGCAAGATCGCGCCGACGGTGGCGACACCGTTTTTCGGCGATCCGATCGAGCGGTTCCGGATTGTCGCCGACCTGATCGGCCAGCCTGACGCTGCGACCGCCTGGCTGCAGGCGTACGACCAAGAGGTAGCCGACATGCGTGAGCAGGTCAAGCCGTTGCAGGTACAAGGCAAGTCGGCGCTCGTCATCCAATTTGCGCAGAAGGCCATTTATTTGTACCCGAGCTCGACGTTCCCGACGATCTTCGACGCCTATCAATTCAAGTTGACGGACAAGCAAGCAGAGCTGGAGTCGGCGCCGGACTTTGCTCCGACGGCGCTCTCGCTGGAAACGTTGTCCGACTTTTACCCGGATCATCTGTTCGTCATCATCAATGACGAGGACTCTGAGGCGGTATATGAAGAGATGAAGCAAAGCAAGGTGTGGGAAAACCTGCGAGCCGTCCAGGACAAGCATGCCTACCTCATCGAGAACCGCTTGTCGATCAACGATGTGATGACGCTGGACTGGGCGCTCGACGAGGTCTATAGCCTGCTGAGCGCCACAGGCGATCCGTCATGAAGCGCAAGCAGCTAAAGCTGGCGACGATGCTCATGTCTCCCGGCGCATCGAGCGGCGCCTGGCGTCATCCGCTGGCCGAATCGCATCCCCATCAGCCGATGGCGTATTACACCGAGCTGGCTCGCAAGGCCGAGCAGGGCAAGCTCGACTATATCTTCCAGGCCGACCAATACCGCATATCCGCGACCGCGCCGCATGAGCTGGAGCAACGCGTCAACGTCGGTCTGGAGCCGATGATGCTGCTCGCGGCACTCAGCGCGGCGACCTCTCGCATCGGCCTCGCCTCGACGCTGTCGACGACCTACAGCGAGCCGTATCATACGGCGCGGATGTTCGCGACGCTGGATCATCTGAGCGGCGGACGGGCAGCGTGGAATGTCGTGACGTCGCGAGGTGAGCTGGAGGCGAGTAATTTCAAAAACGATCATCGGCCCTCCGAGGCTGAGCGGCACGAGCAGTCAGATACCTACGTCGAGATCGTCAAGTCGCTCTGGGATAGCTGGGAGGATGAGGCGATCGTCTACGACAAGACGACGGGGCGATTCGCTGACAAGGACAAGGTACACTATCTCCATCATGAGAGCCGCTGGCACAGCGTCAAGGGACCGCTTAATGTCGCCCGCCCGCCGCAGGGGCATCCTGTCCTTATCCAGGCCGGCGCATCGGACGCCTTTTGCGAGCGGGTGGCTCGACAGGCGGACGTCATCTTCACGATGGCCAAGGAGCTGCCCGCCGCTCAGCGCTTGTACAACGACGTCAAGCAGCGTTTGCCCCGTTATGGACGAAGACCGGAGGAGCTGCTCGTCCTCCCGGGACTTAATCTCTATGCAGGCGCGACAGCGGCAGAAGCGCGAGACAAACGCGACGAGTTGGAGCGGCTTGGTCGCATGGAGGCAAGCCTCGACGGAATCGCGTATTGGCTCGATCTGGATCTGTCCGACCGGTCGCTGGATGAAGCGCTGCCCGAGCCTCCGTCCGAGCCCGGCCGAGGGATCAGGTACCGGCAGCTCAAGCAGACTGCGGATCAGCTGGGACTGACGACGATCCGTCAATTGTATATGCACGTCCGGCGACAGCAGGGCCATCTCACGCTGCTAGGCACGCCAGTCCAGATCGCAGACGAGCTGGAACGCTGGCTACGCGAAGGCGGCGCAGACGGATTCACCTTCATCCCGCATATCCTGCCTTGCGGCTTGGACGATCTGGTCGATCTGGTCGTCCCCGAGCTGCAGCATCGCGGCATATTCCGGACAGACTATGAAGGCAGCACGCTGAGAGAGCATCTGGGCCTGACCCGTCCGATGAATCGCTTCGCAACGAGGTAAGGGCTGATGAGGAAGGGAGGCTATACTGTCATGACGCAACGATATCAAGGGGCCGCAGCATCCGTGCCGTTGCTCTCGCTAATCGAAGCAATAGACTTCGCCGGAATAGAGGAGACGTTGCGGCTTGGAGCGTCGGAGACAGGGGACGGGGGCGGACTATGGATCGTCTATCTCATCTCGGGAAGAGCGATATGCGACACATCGGCCAGCCGCTTCTCGCTGCGGCGCGGCGAAGCCGCTTGTCTCCCGGCTGACGGCAGCGCTGCTCTACAGAGCGCTGGAGACGCAGCGCCCGCAGGCTATGCGTTATTATGCCGATTCACGTCCGGTGAGTCTGCCGCTGATGATGGCATCCGCTTCGAAGCAGTAGACGACTGGAAGGAGGAGTCGAGGGCAGCTCACTCGCTGCCCTCTGCCTTGCTGGAGCGACCCTTGCCGCTGCGTCCAATCGGACGGTGGGAGGGGCTGCTCCGCGATCTATGGTCGACGGCCCCCGCTCCATCAGCGCCCGCTGCATTAGCGCGCTTTGCCCCGGCGCCTGCTGCCGCAACGCCTGCTCCATTAGCGCGCTTTGCCCCGGCGCCTGCTGCCGCAACGCCTGCATTAGCGCGCTTTGTCCCAGCGCCCTACTCCTCAGCTCCCCCTGCCTCAGCGTTATCCGCCTCCACGAGCCCCGTCTCAGCATCCTCTGCCTCGCCCCCTGCCCGCGAGCGGCTGCGCCGCTTCCTGCTGTTGCAGCAGTTGCTCTATGCCCTGCTGGAGCAGGAGGCGGAGACAGAGCCAGAGACGGAGGGAGCGCGCCGCGACGACGCGGAGGCTGAGCGGATCGGCTCCTTACAGGCGGTAGAGCGATCGATCGCCTCGCTGCACGAGCGCTACACTGAGTCGATCACGGTGATCGAGCTGGCGCGCAGAGCAAGCCTCAGCGTGCGCCAGTACACGCGGCTGTTCAAGCAGCTGACTGGCGTTACGCCTGGACGCTATATTAGCGACTACCGGATCAAGCGTTCCCAGGAGCAGCTGCTGTTAACCGACGAGCCGCTCGAGCGCATCTCCCGCAGTATCGGCATCAAGGATGTGCACTACTTCAACCGGTTGTTCAAGCAGCGCACCGGGACGACGCCCAAGGGATATGTGCGAGCCAGAGGCAGCGCGTCGCGGATCGTCACGATGCACTATGTCGGTGAGATCCTGGCGCTTGGCCTGCGTCCGCTCGGCGCGCTTGATCGTACGCTCGAGCAGTGCCGGGGACCGATCGAAGGGATCGTCAGCATCGGCGGCGATAAGGTGGAGCTGGATCGACTCGCGGCGCTGCAGCCGGAGCTGATCCTGGCCTCTGACTTTATGAGTCGGGAGGAGCTGCAGGCGATGTCCCGGCTGGCGCCGGTCATCGTCGTCCCATGGGACGAGCGGCCCGAGGAGCGGCTGCAGCAGATCGGGCGCATACTAGGCAGGGAGCGCGAGGCGGGCGAGTGGATCGACAGCTACACGCGTCGCAAGCAAGCGGCGGCTCGACGAAGCGCCTCGTTGCTCCCGCCGGGCGGCGCAACGGCGGCTGTGCTGCGGATCGACGAGGGCAAGGTATGGGTACACGCGTCGCGGTTTTTCCCGACCTTCTATGAGGTGATCTGCTTCCGTCCGTCCTTGCTGATGGAGCAAGAGCTGGAGCTCAGCGCCGAGACGCGGCGCGTGGCGGTGACTGGGGAGGAGCTGGAGCGTGCGGCGGCTGATCGACTCTACATTATTGTCAATCCTGATGCGTCTTTTGGCGGGTGGCTGGACGCTTTGCGTGCTTCTCCGAGCTGGACGCGGCTGGAGGAGGCCGCCAAGGGAGGCGTCTATTATTTGCGGATGCAGGGGATTGCGTATGACGCCTGTACCTTGCAGTGGCAGCTCGACCAGATCGACGAATTGCTGGGTCCGCCTGAGGCTTGCAGTGATTCGGTCTGGCTATGTGAGGCGCCTTCCTGATCCGCACCGGAGCTGGCTATGCGATCAGGCAGCGGCTGCTCCAGCCGTCTTCACATAATCTTCATCTGACGATGACAGTTAATTTACAGTAGATTAGTATACTCATCCTCGAACCAAGGATCTTATGAAGCATGGGAGGATGAGTCGATTGATGTTCGATGCAAAACAGAGAATGATGCGCAAGCTGCTCGTCGGGGTGCTGGCCGGCAGTATGATCGCAAGCTTGTCTAGTGGGGTAACGGCTGAAGAGACGGAGACGAGCGAATCGTCCAGTATTAAAAATATGATTCTGTTGATCCCGGATGGCATGCCGCATGATGCGACGACGCTGGCTCGTTGGTACAAAGGCGCTTCGCTCAATCTGGACAGTATGGCAAGCGGCCTCGTGCGCACCTACTCCGCCGACGCGGCGATCGCCGACTCTGCTCCGGCGGGCACGGCATTTGCGACCGGTCACAAGTCGCATACCGCTTATGTCGGCGTGCTGCCGGACAAGGCGACGATGCCGGGCCAGCAGGCGATCGCCCCTGGAGACGAGCGTCGCCCGGTTGCTTCGGTGCTCGAGGGAGCCAAGCTGCAAGGCAAGTCGACCGGCATCATCTCGACCTCCGAGATTATGCATGCGACGCCCGCTGCATTTACTTCGCACTATCCGGCTCGCAGCAATTATGATGCGCTCAGCATGCAGCAGGTGTATAACGGCGTCGATGTCGTGCTCGGCGGCGGCAGCAGCTTCCTGAGCAGTGAGGGACGCAAGGACGGGCAGAACCTGATCGCTTCCATTAAGGCGCTCGGCTATGATTACGTGACGACGCCGCAGCAGCTGCAAGCGTCGGATTCCGGCAAGCTATGGGGCATGTTCTCGCCTGCCGCGCTGTCCTACAACATGGACCGCAACCCAGAGGAGCAGCCAAGCCTGGCGGAGATGACCAAGAAGGCGATCGACGTGCTGTCGGCTGACGAAGACGGATTTTTCCTGATGGTCGAAGGCAGCAAGGTAGACTGGGCGGCTCACGCGAATGATCCGATCGGCATCATCAGTGATGTTCTTGCGTTTGACGATGCGGTCAAGGTAGCCAAGGACTTCGCTCAGGCAGACGGCGAGACAGCGGTCATCGCAGTGACCGACCATCACAATGGCGGTCTGACCATCGGCAACCGCGAGACGACCAAGACCTATGACACCGATCCGCTGTCCAAGTTCATCGCACCGTTGAAGCGCGCCAAGCTGACAGGCGAAGGACTGGCGGCCAAGCTCAATGCGGACCGCACCAACATTCAGCAGGTCATGCGTGAATACTACGGCATCACCGATCTGACCAAGGAAGAGATCCAGGCGATCCGCGAGGCGGAGCTGGGCCGGATGAATTATGTCGTCGGTCCGATGATCAGCGACCGCGCCTACATCGGCTGGACGACAGGCGGACATACCGGCGGCGATGTCGTGCTGTACACTTATGTACCGGAAGGCCAGCAACGTCTGATGGGCGTCGTCGAAAACACTGATATCGCCAAGTATATTGCGGGCGAGTTCGGCTTTGATCTGGGCACGACAACCCAGCGGCTGTTCGTCGATGCCAAGCAAGCATTCACGGCGATCGGCGCGACAGTGTCCACCGAGGCGGACCAACTGGTCGTCACGCTGGGCAACAACAAGTTGGTGCTGCCGTTCCACAAAAACGTAGCGCTCCACAACGGCAACAAGGTAATGCTCGAAGGCGTCGTTGTCTTCAACGGCGAGCGGACCTATGTGCCGCAGCAAGCGGTAGATCTGTTGAAGGCGAACTAAGGCGCGATCAAAAACGCGATCCAAAAACGCAATCGACAAGGATAAGAACGGATTCTGTCGCTTTGTAATCCACCTGGACGGCGGCATGACGGCGGTCGGACGACCACACCCCGCGTGCTAGGAGCTGCGGCAAGCGATACTGTAAATCCAAAACACCCCCTGCGCACGGCGGCAAGCCGGCATCAGGGGGTGTCTTCATGCTCAAAGAGTCTTCATGCTCAAACTAGTCTTCATGTTCAGTCTACCAGAGTTGGACTACTTGATCTTGATCCGAATCCGCTTGGTCATGAGCCGCATCAGCGCGAGCAGCAGGACGGCGACGAGGGCGAGCGACGGCAGGCTGATCGATAGCGGGACCGGGCTTCGATCGCTCGATGCGCGATTGTCCAGCCGATCCGTGAGCAGGCTCGGCAGATCATTGCCCGTCCCGATCAGATAGCTGAGGCCCATGAGCAGCGCCAGCGAGCAGGCGATGGATAGGAGGCCGGGCACGACGCCGAAGCGGTAGAATGTCCCGCCGATGGCCCATCCGATCAGATAGAACAGATACATCTGCGCGAAGATGACAGGCACCGCAGCCAACCCTTCATACCCCATTGGCGGCAGCCACTCGACCCCGCTGATCAAGGTACGGAAGAGGAGGTGGAGGAGCAGACCGGCGGCGGTCAACGCCAGCGTCAGGAGCAGACCGGAGACGGCGACGCCCGTGTAATAGGTGCGGCGGGTCACGCCCTGCTTGACCAGGAAGGTTAGGAAGCCCGAGACGGACAAGAGGCCAAGGATGAGCATAAACACGCTGCCGGGCTGGACGATGAAGTCGAGGAAGGTGCGGTTCAGCATCTCCGGGTCGGAGGTGAACAGCCGTACGCCCCAGAAGAACAGGATGACGCCGAACAGCAGATACGAAGCCCAGCTCAATTGCGTCAGCGTGAGATCCTTTATAATAGCGCCGGTTCGATGGGTCGGGTTCATCGCGCATCTTCCTCCTCTGTCAGATGAATAAATAACTCCTGCAACGATACCTGCCCAAGCTCCAGGCCAAGCGCAGCTGCCTGACGACGCTGCTCATCGGAGAGCTCGCCATAGATCATGACGGAGCGCGTGCCCCCGAGCTGCTGCGAGCTGAGCTGACGCAACGGCTGAGCGAACGCCTCGACCTGGGCCGCCGGACCGGTGATCGAGGCGCCGCGCTCGAGCAGGCGGTCGATCGGCTCGTGAAGCAGTACCCGACCGTCATGGAGGATGACGACCTCCTCGAACAGATAGTCCATCTCCGACACCAGATGCGTGGAGAGGATGATCGTGCGCGGATGCCGCTCATAGTCGGCCAGCACCTCCTGGTAGAATATCTCGCGCGCCGGCGCATCCATGCCGACATACGTCTCGTCCAGGATCGTCACCGGTGCTCGCGCAGCCAGCGCCAATATCGCGTTAAGCGCCGATTGCTTGCCGCTGGACAGTCCGCTGGCGCGAGTCTTGAGCGGCAATTTGAAGCGGGCAGCGAGCTGCTCGGCATACGCCATGTCGAAGCTCGGACGGTATCGTGCAGCCGCCTCGAGCAGCTCCACGACCTTGTCCGACTCGCTGGAGTAGTCCGTCTGATGGGCAAACACGACCTGCGGCATGATCCGTGCATTCTCGAACGGCGCTTCGCCGTCGATCTGCACCTTGCCTGTATCTGGCTCGTCATACGAGGCGAGCAGGGACAGCAGGGTCGACTTGCCCGCGCCGTTGCGGCCCAGCAGACCATAGATGCGGGGATGAGGCAGCGACAGCGTGACGTCTCGCAGCGCTTCGTGATGGCCGTAGCGGTAACTCACTTGTTCCAGACGGATATGTGGCGTCATGACGATACACTTCCTTTCGTTTGTTCCAGGATCCGCGCTAGCTCCTCCGGCGTGATCCCCAGATTATGCGCTTCGGCGATCATCGGCCGCACATACATTTCCACGAATTGATCCTTGCGCTGCGACAGCAGCCGCTCCCGCGCGTCCTCGGCGACGAACATGCCGACACCCCGTTTCTTATAGATGATTCCTTCGTCTGCCAGCAGATTGATGCCTTTGGCTACCGTGAGATGGTTAATTTTATAGAAGCTGACCAATTGCGTTGTGGACGGAATTTGTTCATGCGCTTTGAGCTGTTCGCTCACGATCTGGTTCTCGATCCGTTCCTTGATCTGGAGGAAGATCGGCTTGCTATCGTCGAAGCTGTAGCTCACCAGAGGTTCACCGCCTCTCGTTTTGTTTTATGGTTATATAGTCATGTATATAACTATATATGGTGAGGCGCACACTGTCAAGCGGACACTGGCTGCTGCCGGAGCAAGTGGGCAAGCGCAAATTCCCTGATTGTGTTATGATACGAGGAGTGTGCGGCAAGACTTACGGACAGAAGAGGTTTCCTCGGCCTTTCAATGCGTATGGCCATTGCGGACATACATTCATTCGACTATAGACGATTAAGGAGATATCCATGACATTTGAACAATTACAATTGGTTGCACCTATTCTTAAAGCATTAAATGAAGAAAACTATACGGAGCCAACGCCGATCCAGCAGCAGGCGATCCCGGCCGTGCTGGCGGGCAGAGACGTATTCGGCTGCGCCCAGACGGGCACCGGCAAGACCGCAGCCTTCTCGCTGCCGATCGTCCAGCGTCTGCTCGAGGCGCGTCCCAAGAGCGGCGGCCGCAAGCCGATCCGCTCGCTCATCCTGACGCCGACCCGCGAGCTGGCGCTGCAGATCAAGGAGAACATCGACGCCTACAGCCGTTACACGGCGATCCGTTGCGCCGCTGTCGTCGGCGGCGTGTCGCAGCGAGCGCAGGAGCTCGATCTGCAACGCGGCGTGGACATCCTGATCGCGACGCCGGGTCGGCTGATCGATCTGATCAACCAGAAGGTCGCCGACCTGAGCCAGGTAAGCATCCTCGTGCTCGACGAGGCCGACCGGATGCTGGACATGGGCTTCATCAACGACGTCAAGAAGATCATCGCGGTCATGCCGAAGGCACGGCAGACGCTGTTTTTTTCGGCTACGATGCCGCCGGAGATCACGCGACTGGTCAACAGCCTGCTCAACGACTACGTCAAGGTCGAGATTACGCCGGTATCCTCTACGGTTGACCGAATCGAGCAATCGCTCTACCTCGTCGACAAGGCCAATAAGCAGAAGCTGCTCGGCGACCTGATGCAGGATGCCTCGATCGCTTCGGCGCTCGTATTCACCCGCACCAAGCATGGCGCGGACCGGGTGGCGCGGCTTCTCGACCGGGTCGGCGTGACGGCGCAGGCCATCCACGGCAACAAATCGCAAAATGCGCGGCAGTCGGCGCTGAACAACTTCAAAAGCGGCAAGACGCGCGTCCTGGTAGCGACCGATATCGCCGCTCGCGGCATTGATATTGAGGAGCTGTCGCATGTCATCAACTTCAACCTGCCCAACATCCCTGAGACCTATGTGCACCGGATCGGCCGTACGGGCCGGAATGGGATGAGCGGCGTGGCGATCTCCTTTTGCGAGTATGAGGAGCTGCCGTACCTGAAGGATATCCAGAAGCTGATCCGCAAGACGATCCCCGAGGTGACGGATCATGCGTATCCGATGCAGATCACGACGGATGCCCAACTGGCGGCGAGCAAGGCGGACTCCGAGGATAACCAGCAGCGCCAGCAACGTCAGCGCGACGACGGCTCCAGCCGTCATCGGCGCGGCGGCCAGAGCGCCCAGCCAGCGGCCCAAGGCGGACGCCAGGGCGGCGGCAACGCGCAAGGCGGGCGTCAAGGTGGCGGCAGCGCGCCGTCAACGGCTGGCGGCGGCCAGCGTCAAGGTCGCGGCGGCGCGGGCCAGAGCCAGGGCGGCGGCGGACGTGCGCCGCAAGCCCACACAGCGGGCCAGGCGGGCGGCGGCAGCGGTGGCAAGCGGCGGCGCAGACGTCCGGGCGCAGGCGCGGGTGCGGGTCGCACTGACGCCTAGCCGCAGGGCGGGCGCGGGGCAGTGAGCGGCGCGGGCCAGAGCCAGGGGCGAGGCAATGACGCGGGCCAGAGCGCGGCGGCGGATGTGCGCCGCAAGCCCACGCCGGGGGCCAAGCCCGCAGGGTTGCGGGCCCGAGCCATGTGCGGCGCTGCGTATGTAGGCTAAGCCCTCCACGTAAAGGAACATAGGTAACGCTATTTTGCAAAATAAGCCCATATTGACGTACTTTAGGAACCTCTATATCCTTATTGCCTCTCAACACAGCGATTTCGCGAGTTTGAGGGGAAATAGCGATACTGAGGTTTCTTTGCGTGGCCAAAATGCCACTTTTTCGTTAATTAAGGATATGTATGTTCCTTGAAGTTCCTTGAAGAGTCCTGGAG